>ENA-OWOG01000005-OWOG01000005.1-gut-metagenome-genome-assembly--contig:-NODE-5-length-284598-cov-13.905371_pt1 | contig 284598 bp, 248 predicted proteins | sample MGYA00248249_ERZ651793 | MGnify/ENA primary metagenome ERZ651793 (study PRJEB26908, sample SAMEA4031700) | gut metagenome | biome: gut; feature: normal infant; material: stool | place: China | collected... | reverse complement strand
CCCACAGTTCGGGGGGAATATAGCCGCGGGCGCGGTTGCCCATAAACGCCTGGGGTACGGTCAGATACAGCCGCTGCTGCCCGGCATCAAAGCGGGTTGTCGCGTCTTTAATCATCTCGGTTAACGGTACGCAGGCATCCGCCGCCAGGACGTCGATTCCGGCGATCGCTGAGGTATTCACGCCCATCCCGGCCAGCTGTCCGCGCGTCAGGCAGGGGGCCAGACCGTGGCCTTTTTCACCGGCATTAAACGTGACATCGCGGGTGGTCATATATCCGTCATTCAGATAGATATCGGCGCGGTAGGTGCCCGGCGGCAGCTCCTGGCCCTTTTCAAAGCCGGACAGATCCGCCACTGCGGCGGGATCGTCCGCCAGAAAGCGTGGGTTGAAATAGAGCTCCGCCTGGGCGTAAAAAGCCGGCGAGGCGAGTAAAAGAGCTAAGGGGATCTGCGCGAATGCGCGCGCAGATCCTGGAGTCATACGCCGGGAGCTCACGTGGTCGAGTCCATATTTCAGATGTGACATAGTCCCTCCGGTCCAAAGTCGCCCGGCCATCGTTATTTTTTTAGTTCAGGGGGGAGAGCGCGGCTCCCCGATTCATTACTGCATGACGCCTTTCATTCGCGGGGTGAGTGCGCCGTAGTCGTTAATCGTCCGGTATGTAATCTCGCGACCTGCATCGGACGGTAAACTGACGCTGGTTTCGCCCATCGGCGGGACCAGCGCATTTTTCAGCACCCGGGTGCCGGCGTTGAGTTCGGTGACCGTCAGGTAATAAGGGGTTGGGTTAATCAGCGTGAGCGCATTTCCGCTGCGGCGAAACTTCAGCTTTTCCGCGGCCTGATCCGGCGGTAGCGCCAGTTTAGCCGGGCGGTAATAGAGCTTAATGCGGCTGATAATCGCCAGTTGGAGAGTGTTATCGCTGAGCTTTGATTTATCCATCGACGGGATCGCCTTGACGTTCATCCAGAACAGCGTTTCCCGATCCTGCGGCAGCTGGTTATTGGTGGCATCGAGGATGCGCAGGGTATTCTCTTTCTTCCCCTGCATAGCGAACAGCGGCGGGGTGATAACAAAGCTTCCGTCCTTCGCGCCGTCGGCATTCTCTACCCATGACTGGATCAGATAGGTGTTGTCATCGTTATTCGTTACCGCCAGCTGCGCCTGTTTCTGCCCCGCCGGATAAATTACGCGGGTGGCGCCCAGCGCCACGCCGGCCTGCGACTGAGTCGAAAAACCGGCGGTGGCGATCAGTAAAAGTCCCGCCAGTAAACCGCGCATCCCGCGCGTGGTAGCCAGTCTATTTTTCATCTTTATCTCTTTCTTTCTCACGGTGATTTCCTGTTACCGGCGCTGATTACTGGTAGGTCAGGGAGAACCAGGCCTGCGCATTCGCGGCTCCTCCGGTGACCTGACTCCCGGTGGAACGATATTTAGCGACAAAATGCAGCGTGGTTGGCCCGGTGTGCAGCTGCGCCCATGCCCCTGCTGGCGCGTTGAGTGGGATCTGGCTGCCGGTTTTATCAAACAGGGCAACGCCAATGCCGGTAGCGATCCCCGGTCCCTCGCCAACCGAGAGGACATCCGGGTTTTTACCATCGGCGACGCCGTGAAAGGCCACGCCAACGCGCTGGCTCACGGCGGTACTGCACTCCTGCAGATGAATATCGAAAGGGACGGGATTGGTGTCTTCCCCGGCCGAATGAAACCGATTGCTGCTGATTTGCCCCATCTTGACCGTCATTTGCTGGTCTCCCGCTTCAACGCGGCAGGACTCAGCAATCACTATCCCCTGGAAGCGCATGTTCCCGCCGGGCAACATCACCTCCCAGTTACCGGCCAGCGCCAGCGGTGGTAGCAAAAATATCAACAGACCCGACTTCATCTTTTGCATCGTTATCACCCTCAGTCTTATTCGGATAACGGGCCATCCTGGCCCGATGCGCCTCCTTGCCTGATGAAGAAATTACTCGTACTGCACTTTAAAGGTCGCGTCCGCGTTGGCCGTACCGGCCGTCGCGACACCGGTCGCAAAGTAGCGAGCCTGGAACGGAATAACGTTGGTACCATTGCTGAGGGTGGTTTGCGCGCCGAAAGTCGCGCCATCCAGCGCCAGCGGGGTACCGGTACGGTCAAGGATCTGTACGCCGACGTTAGTCGCGCCGCCCGCGGCAGAACCCTGCAGGGCCAGAACGGTTGGGTTAGTGCTGTTAATCGCCGTGCCAGCAAATGCAATCGCGGCCTTCTCGGAAACGGTGATATCGCAATCATTCAGCTGGATGTTGAAGCCCACGGGAGCACTGGTGTTGCCTGCGGCGGCGAGTTTCGCTGAACGAACCTGGCCTAACTGAACGGTCTGGTCGAGAGAACCGGCATCCACTGCGCAGGCCGCATTCACCACTTCACCTTTAAAATGTACCGTGCCGCCGTTCACCGTAACGGGATCGGCTGCCAGGGCTGCAGTAGCGCTCAGGGACAGTGCTGAAAAAACGATAACGGCTAATTTGTTCATGGTAAAACTCCTGTTTATGAATAATCCTGAAGCGATGCTTCACTTAAAAAGACATTTATTGTTGAAAAATAATTTTTGAAACGTAATCCTATTTTTACAGCCTAATTTATTCATCAGGTTGCGACGGTGGGTATAAATAGTCTTAAGTTTCACGCCAAACTCTTCTGCGATCTCCTGGTTGCTTTCCCCTCTGCTCAACATGCTTAACATCTGCTTTTCACGCAGACTCAGCTGGAACTTGGTATGATAATTTCCTGCGGTTTCTTTCTTTAAAAAGAAATTCAGAATACTTCTGGTGTTGCTCTTTTTGTCAAGTACCGTTACTTTGCCAAATAGCTCGGACTTATAGAACGCTAAGTCGCTAGATGCAAAGGCGACAATGTTCTTATTCGAAAAATAAATCCACTCCGAACCGGGAAGGTCGTTAGAGTCCAAATCTATAATCAAAAAGAAATTGTCAATAAACTCTTCTCCAAGCAATTCAATCAGGCCCAGAGTAAAATATTTATCCTTAGATAAAATATTAGTTGATTGATTCATATCTGAACGCGATCTCATCCTTGGGTTGACCTTTAACTCAGCGTTAATAAAACCATTCAGCGAATTGAGGGTAATCTAACATTGCCCACCTCAATGAGACATGTCGCTAACGCTCTAAAAGATATAACAGCCGCTAAGTTGTTTATTCGTAGTTTTTTAATTTGTATTTTTATTTTTTATTGGTGTGAAATTTTGTGATTAAATTTATTCTTGGTTTTTTATAAAACAAAATTGATAGGGGAGGGTTATCATTAAAGCTTGAACAATAGCCCTGCTCTTTGTATTGGAATTTTCTTAGGGAATATTCCTTGTTAAAGGCGTGGGATTTTCTATCTTCAGCGCAGAAAAAATTTTTAAGGGCTTCTGAAGAGCCCTATAGAGGTGGCCCGAGTATACCTTTTCCGCTCGCATCAGAACGCTAATTCTGCGGGGGAAAATAGCATCGTATTTATTCAGAAGCGATGACGGAGGGCTATGGCTAGATGGCGACTCGCCCGGGAGCATTGCTGTTTGTGTGGTCAGTACCTTCAACGCGATTGCGGTTGCTCCGCAAATTTGAGCATTGTATTAGCTCTTTTGGTCTTGATGCGCACCTTAAAATATTGTTACTGAGGCGGAGGACATAACCGCGGCTATTTTGCCATCTCCGGGAGATGATGGTTGATAACGTCAAGTACAACGGCAAAAGATCGTATCATTTCATCTGTGCAAAGGAAGCTAATAACATTTACCTCGGAACGCAAACTACCGCCCTGAAGAGAAGGGAGGCAGTATAATTGAGGAAATGATGCAAAAAGTCTTTCTTAACCTGGCTACGGATTCGGAGCGTGATATTAAGATACAAGGGCTGAAAAGCATGGGGGTCTGTCGCAGCCTGTGCTCACCCTCGTTTGTCTGGGTAATGAATTGATATTAATGTGCTATGGCGTTTTTTGTCTACGATAGCCCGGGGGGACGCCGTTGCAAAACGCTTGCGGGGTTATCAAAGAAGGCGGTATAGCTGCCCGGAGAGAGTAAAAAGCAAAAAGCCTGCTCGAAAGCAGGCTTCTTAAATTTGGCTCCTCTGACTGGACTCGAACCAGTGACATACGGATTAACAGTCCGCCGTTCTACCGACTGAACTACAGAGGAATCGTGTGAACGGGGCGCATATTAACGATGACCATTCCCCTTGTCAAAGCCTGAATCACCTGCGCTTGTTCGTTTGCTGACAATTTCAACAGTGTGCCTGTTTTTCCGGCATTGACCGGCCTGGTGCACCGTTGCAGTGCATTTATACCTCTAATGGGGCATACCGCAATCCGCTTACCGGGCAATAAAATCGCAGTTTGCTATCAGTATCCCTTATTACGCGGCCTGCAGCGGCATTTGCGTCTCTAAAAAAAAGCTGGCAAGCAAATTGCAAAACCTTCTGCATCTAAACGGCCAGTGTTGGTACTGGTGTTCCTTACAGGAGGCAAAATGAACTTAAGACGACTGAAGTATTTTGTGAAAATCGTCGATATCGGCAGTCTGACCCAGGCCGCTGAAGTCTTGCACATCGCACAACCGGCGTTAAGCCAGCAGGTTGCGACCCTGGAAGGCGAGCTGGACCAGCAGCTGTTGATCCGCACCAAGCGCGGCGTCACGCCGACCGAAGCGGGCAAGATCCTTTACACCCACGCCCGCACTATCCTGCGCCAATGCGAGCAGGCGCAGCTGGCGGTCAACAACGTCGGTCAGACGCTAAGCGGCCAGGTGTCAATCGGCCTGGCGCCGGGAACGGCGGCTTCAGCCATTACCATGCCGCTGCTGCAAACGGTGCGTAATGAGCTGCCGGAAGTGATGGTCTATTTGCAGGAAAGCAGCGGAACGATCCTCAACGACAAGCTTATCGACGGTCAGCTGGATATGGCCGTGCTTTACGAACGCTCGCCGGTCGCCGGGATCGTCAGCCAGCCGCTGCTGAAAGAAGATCTCTACCTGGTCGGCACCCGGGATTGTCCGGGGCAGAGTGTGGATTTGACGGCGGTTGCGGAGATGAATTTGTTCCTGCCGCGCGATTATAGCGCCGTCCGCGCGCGGGTCACCGAAGCCTTCACCCTGCGTCGCCTGTCGGCAAAAATTATCGGCGAAATTGAATCCATCACCACCCTGACGGCGGCCATTGCCAGCGGCATGGGCGTCACCGTGCTCCCTGAATCCGCCGCCCGTTCGCTATGCAGCGCGGCTAATGGCTGGATGGCGCGCATCAGCACGCCGTCAATGAGCCTGTCGCTGTCGCTCAATATGTCGGCTCGCGGCAGCCTGTCACCGCAGGCGCAGGCGGTGAAGGAAATTTTGATGTCGCTGGTGAGTCGCCCGTCGCTGGAAAACCGTGAATTATTGTTAGTCAGTTAGGCTATATTCCTGGATGGAATAAGTTGCTGGTTTTTATTATTTGTTAGCAGGGACAACAGACTTTAACAATAGCGCCTATGTTATGTCTGATAGCCCGGAGGAAAGGGTGAACTTCCAGCAACTCAAAATTATTCGTGAAGCGGCCCGTCAGGATTACAACCTGACGGAAGTCGCCAATATGCTCTATACATCGCAATCGGGCGTCAGCCGTCATATTCGTGAACTGGAAGAAGAACTGGGGATCGAAATCTTTATCCGCCGTGGCAAACGTCTGCTGGGGATGACGGAGCCGGGCAAAGCGTTACTGCTGATTGCCGAGCGTATTCTTAATGAAGCCAGCAATGTTCGCCGCCTGGCTGACCTGTTTACCAACGATGCCTCCGGCGTCTTAACCATCGCCACTACCCATACCCAGGCGCGCTATAGCCTGCCGCCGGTGATTAAAGCCTTCCGTGAACTCTTTTCCGACGTGCGTCTTGAGTTAGTTCAGGGAACGCCGCAGGAAATTGAAGCGCTGCTGCACAACGGCGGCGCGGATATCGGTATCGCCAGCGAGCGCCTGAGCAACGATCCGACGCTGGTGGCTTTTCCCTGGTTCCGCTGGCACCACAGCCTGCTGGTCCCCAAAGATCATCCGCTGACCCAGGTGACGCCGTTAACCCTCGATGCCATTGCCCGCTGGCCGCTCATTACCTATCGTCAGGGAATTACCGGCCGCTCGCGTATTGACGAAGCTTTTAACCGTAAAGGACTGATGCCGGATATCGTCTTAAGCGCTCAGGACTCCGATGTCATCAAAACGTATGTCGAACTGGGGCTGGGAGTTGGGCTGGTAGCGGAACAGTCAGGAGACGCGCGCGAGTCTGATACCTTTACGCGTCTCGATACCCGCCATCTGTTTGACGCCAATACCGTCTGGCTGGGCCTGAAGCGTGGGCAGCTGCAGCGAAACTACGTCTGGCGCTTTATTGAACTGTGCAACGCGGGGCTGTCGCTGGAGGAAATTAAACGCCAGGCGATGGAGCCGGAAGAGGCGGCGATTGATTATCAGATTTAGCAGGATGATAAATCAGATATGAGATAGCAAACGAAGCTATAATTTATCCACGATTATCGCCACAAAGGAAGGGAAATTGTGCGGCGTGTGAAACTGCTTTGTTCTCTTATTATGATCCTCACCAGCCAGAGCGCTCTGGCGGTGAGCTACCCGTTGCCGCCGGAAGGAAGCCGCCTGGTGGGCAGTCCGCTGACCATCACTATTCCGCAACACAATACCCAGCCGCTGGAGGCCTTCGCCGCTCAGTACGGCCAGGGTCTGAGCAACATGCTTGAGGCCAACCCCGGCGTCGATGTGTACCTGCCGAAGTCGGGTTCCACGCTGGTGGTGCCGCAGCAGCTTATTCTGCCCGCTACGCTACGCCAGGGCATTGTGATTAACGTGGCTGAAATGCGTCTCTACTATTATCCACCTGAAGGCACAACCGTTGACGTTCTGCCAATTGGAATTGGTCAGGCAGGACGCGAAACTCCGCGTAACTGGGTCACCGCCGTGGAGCGTAAGCAGGAGGCGCCAACCTGGACGCCAACCGCCAATACCCGTCGTGAATACGCCAGCCGGGGCGAAAGCCTGCCCGCGTTTGTGCCCGCCGGGCCGGATAACCCAATGGGGTTGTACGCGATTTACATCGGCCGGCTCTACGCGATTCATGGCACCAACGCCAATTTCGGTATTGGCCTGCGCGTGAGCCAGGGCTGCATCCGCCTGCGTAACGACGATATCAAATACCTGTTTGATACCGTTCCGGTCGGGACGCGCGTGCAAATCATCGATCAGCCGGTGAAATATACCGTCGAGCCGGACGGCAGCCGCTGGGTTGAAGTCCACGAACCGTTATCGCGCAACCGCGCGGAGTATGAATCGGACCGTAAGGTGCCGCTCCCGGTCACGCCAGCGCTTCAGGCCTTTGTGAAGGGGGAGGGCGTTGATGTGAATCGCGCCGAGCAGGCGCTTGAGCGCCGCTCCGGTATGCCGGTGGACATTGGGCATTCAGCTATGCCGGCAGGTAGCGGATTTTAATCTTTTCCGCCACGCTGAAGGGTTTCTGCCATCGCGATAAGGCGCCCGCGGTTGCCGGGCGCTATTGGTCGTCGTGGAGAGTCATTTTGGGTATTTAGCTTCATCTCATTGAGTGATGCCTTAACCAAAGGGATGTTTTTTAAATGCTGCATGGGCTTCATATAATTCAGCAGCGGATTGAATATGAGTAAAGTCTCCCGCATGAACCACGTGGGGGATCATCGACTGAATAAAGGTCCAGATAACCGTACTCGTTACTGCCACCTGATCGGGGACCGCGGCCGCCGGACGGTTTTCCAGCAGGGTATTCCACTCCCTGCAGGCCGCCAGCAGCTGAATCGTGATGCGCTCTATCCACGGATTATGCTGCTTTTCCGCCGGGCGCAGTTTGTGTTCATACACGTTCTGCACCGCCTTTTCACCCGCGGCGAGAATAAAACCCAGCGTTTGCAGATCGCTTGCCTGCGCCAGTGGATCGGCCGGCAGCAGCTTGCGCGCCGGGGAGGCAAGGCCTTCAAAATAGGCCAGTATCAGCGACGAGTCCATCAGACGAATTCCGTTATCCAGCACCAGCGTCGGCGCTTTTACCGCGGGATTGATGCGGGAAAACGCGTCAAAGCTGCTGAATACCGACAGCGGGTGACTTTCAAACTCGACCCCGTAGAGTTCAAGAGAAATCGCCACACGCCTGACATAAGGCGAATCCATCATGCCGATAAGTTTAATCATGATTCCTGTTTTCCTGTCTCTGTGAAATGACGCATCTCAATTCATTGCTACGAATGGCGACTCAATAGCGGCTGGTTAACGCTTCATCACCGGTAGTGAACAGACATTACAATAAAATGTGCATAGCGAATATCATCGGTATCTAACGGATCGGGTTAGTATTACTGACAGGTTGTTGGTCACGTATATTGAGTTAAGCTGCGGGAGTGAAGCATGTCGGATTTTCCACCTATTGCCAGTTTGCGTAGTTTTGAAGCCGTGGCCCGGCTTGGCAGCGTGACGTTGGCGGCGAAAGAACTTCACGTTACGCATTCAGCCATCAGCCAGCAGATTAAAGTGTTGGAGGAGATGGTCGGTTTAAAGCTGTTTATCCGTCACGGTCGCGGCGTGCAGATTAATGAAGACGGGCGGCTCTATGCCTTACAGGTCCGCGAGGCATTGCATCATATCGCTGATGCCACCCGGCTGGTGCAGGTCAAACCGCGAAGGCAGGAGCTGACGCTAGCGATGGTACCCTCCTTTGGTAGCCACTGGTTAGTGCCGCGACTGGAGCGGTTTCGGGCGACATATCCCCATATCTCGCTGCGCATACAGGCAAGCCTGGCGATCGCCAGCATGCAGCAGGAAGGGATTGATATGGCGATCCGTATGGGCAAAGGCGACTGGGAAGGAATGGAAAGCCATTATCTTTTCGCCGATGAGCTTATCGTCGTGGCCGCGCCATCCTATAACGACGGCGTGCTTCCCCAAACACCGTCAGAGATAGCGAAGAATAAAATTATCTTCTCGATGGAGTCGTGGAAAACATGGTGCATTAATGCGAGGCTTGAAAGAGAGATTGTGCCCGGCGGTTTGTGCATCAACGACTCGAACCTGGTTCTGGAGGCCGTCCGGCTGGGAAAAGGTATCGCGCTGGAACGCCGCTCTTTAGTTCAGGATGCGCTCTCCAGAGGCGAACTGGTACAGCTTACGCCTTTCACCGCCCCTTATCCCTGGCCTTACTGGCTGGTGTCGCCGCAGGCCGCTGAACAGAAAACCGAAGCCGTTCTGTTTAAGGCCTGGCTTGATGAGGAGGTTGCTGCATGGGGTCAACAAACTGGCGCGCTGGAAGAGAAACATGCGCGAGACGGAAACCGTAGCACCCGCCCGGAGGCGGGATAATTTAGAGTAGGATGTTACTTATCGATTAAATTAAAATCATCCTGGTTATATCTTAATCCGTGAACATGGTCAGGAGTAAAGATAAGATCAATGGCTTTAATATCAGCATCGGAAATGTCCAGGCTGACTGCGCCGGCATTATCCCGCATATGCGCTATTTTCCGCGCGCCGGGAATAGGGACGATATCATCGCCTTTACTCATCACCCATGCGAGTGCGAGTTGGGCCAGGGTACAGCCATATTTATCGGTTATCTCCCGCAGTTGGCTGAGCAGCTGCTGGTTTTTTTGTAGGGCATCGTTCTGGAAGCGAGGGAGATTGCGACGAAAATCATCATCGGCGAAGCCGGACCGGTCGGTGATTTTTCCCGTTAAAAATCCGCGCCCCAGTGGGCTATAGGGCACAAATCCTACCCCTAATTCGCGGCAGGCTTTGAGAATGTTTTCTTCCGGTTCGCGAGTCCAGAGAGAATATTCAGTCTGAACGGCGGCGATCGGATGAACTTCACAGGCCCGGCGTAAAGTATCGGCAGAGACCTCGGAAAGTCCGATGTGGAGAACTTTCCCTTCCTTGACAAGTTCTGCCATTGTGCCCACCACGTCTTCAACGGGAACGGTGGGATCAACGCGGTGCTGATAAAGGAGATCAATCGTGTCGACGTTGAGACGTTTAAGCGAGCCTTCTACCGCTTCGCGGATATGTTCAGGGCGGCTGTCAACGCCGGCCATACGCTCAAGCCCGTGGCCGCCAGGAAGAATGTGGAAACCAAATTTGGTCGCGATTTGTACCTTGTCACGAATTCCTTTGATGGCTTTCCCGACCAGCACTTCATTATCAAATGGTCCATAAACTTCCGCCGTATCAAGGAAAGTAATCCCCAAATCAACCGCAGCGTGAATGGTGTTAATTGCCTGCGACTCTTCGGCGCCACCATAGGCAAAACTCATCCCCATACAGCCCAGACCTAATGCCGACACCTGAAGTTTGTTCTTTCCCAGATAACGTGTTTTCACCTTATTTTCCTCATTTGCCAAGTGTGCTTAGATATATACTTCCAATTTACATTCACAACAATTAATCTCTCTCTAATGCAGTATTTTACGGATGTTAACAATGAAAAATATTCCCGAATTGCAACATGTAGAAATGCTTATTCTTATTGTGAAACATGGAAGTTTTCGTCAGGCAGCAAAAGAGTTGAATATTTCTCCACCAACGTTAACCATCGCCATAAATAATCTGGAAGAGAAACTGGGCGCGAGGCTTCTAAATCGTTCTACGCGCAGTCTTTCTCTGACCGCTATCGGCCAGGAATTTCTGAATGACGTTACTCCTGTGCTCAATGACTACAGGCGGGTGATTGATAACCTTAATGAGCACAGGGCAAAGCCGGAAGGGGTGGTGAGAGTAAATTTGCCGCGAGTCGTGCTGGATCTCTTCTTTCAACGCTATTTCGTGCAGTTCAAAAAGGATTATCCAGATATTAAACTTGAATTATTCACCACCGACAGGAAAATAAATATTATCGATTCAGGGTTTGATGCGGGTATTCGCTACACGCAAGATGTGCCGAAGGATATGATTGCAGTACCCTTTGGAGAAGAGCTCTCTCTTATTGCAGTGGCGAGTCCAGATTTTATAAAAAAGTCAGGGGTACCCTCTTCACCGAAGGACCTCGTGAATTTCAGATGCATCAATCGTTGCTTTCCTGGCGGGGAGCTTTATCGTTGGGAGTTTCTCAACGCTGAGGGCGATAAAACGGAAGTTGCTGTTAAAGGAGATCTTGTTATTGATTCCGATGCGGCAATGATACAGGCTGCGGAATCCGGATTAGGGATTGCTTTTGTGTATGAGAATCTGGTTAAGGTTCAAATTAAAGAAGGCAGTCTTATCCGCCTGCTTTCTGATTATTATTACCCCGCCGATCGTTTTACTCTTTATTATCCGAGCCGCAAACATATCCCCGTGCCGCTGAGAACATTTATAACATGGGTGATGTCGATGAATAAAAATATTCTCCAGCAATAGAATGTGAAAAGGCGGGTGAAAATAACCTGGCTTAAAACCGATCCTATCACCCTCTTTTGTCTTGTCGTACTCCGGATGCCTCTTCGGTTTGTCGTCCGGTCGCGATCCCGCGCCATTAACGCTACCCGATGCCGTTTTACCGGCGCAGCGCGGGCGCTAAATACCGCTAAACCAGTTATAGCCCTGATCCTCCCAGTAGCCTCCAGGGTTGGTATCGCTGACGAAAATGGCGGCGATATGCTTAGCGTTTTTGAACCCCAGCTTGGTCGGCACCCGCAGTCGTAGCGGAAAACCATACTCCGCCGGCAGCGGCTGACCTGCAAAATCCAGCGCCAGAATGGTTTGCGGGTGCAGCGCGGTGGCCATATCAATACTGGAATAATAGCGATCCGCGCACTTAAAGCCGACATAGCGCGCGTTGAGGTCGGCGCCGACGTGTTGCAGGAATAGCTTGAGCGGTACGCCGCCCCATTGACCAATCGCGCTCCAGCCTTCAATGCAGATCAGCCGGGTGATCTGGCTCTGTTGCGGCAGACGCTGTAGCTGTTCCAGCGTCCACGGCGCTTTTTTCTCCACTTTACCGGAGACTTCCAGACGATAGTCGAACAGATCGACTTCCGGCGCGTTATATTCCGGATAAAAAGCGTTAAACGGAAAGGGGTGGGTAATTTGGTCCGGACGGTAAGTCTGGGCCAGGCGCTGGCCGCTGAACAGCCAGGACTGGACCCGATCGTTCCAGCGCGACATAGCCCACAGCACTTTGTCGACTTGATCGCCATCCTGCATGTTGCATCCGGTCAGCATCGCCACGCCTCCCAGCGTCAGCCCGGATCGCAGAAGTAATCGGCGCTGCACATTTACCAGCTGTTTTTTCTGATCCGGCTCGAGCGCGGGCGCGCGGCGAGTTGGCGCTTTACCCTTCATGTTTACCTCCTGACAGCATAGCCCACAGGGTGGAAGGTACGATTAACACCATCAGCACATGGATAACGACGAACAGCCCGATACCTGCCATGGCGCAGAAGTGGACATAGCGCGCGACAGGAAAACCGCCGAACAGCGCCACCAGCCAGTAGAGCTGTACCGGTTTCCAGATAGCCAGCCCGGAGAGCACCAGCATCAGGCCGAGCGCCATAACGCCGAGGTACATTAGCTTTTGAATCGCATTGTAATGGCCGAGGGGATGGTTCAGCCGCAGCGTTAAGGTCAGCCAGATATCCTGCCGGAGCGCGGCCAGACGTAGCGGCAGCAGGTCGCGGCGTAGATGGCCGCTGAACAGACTCCACAGCAGGTAGCAAACAGCGTTAACGATCAGCAGCCACATGACCGCCAGGTGCCAGCCAATCGCGCCGCCCAGCCAGCCGCCCAGGGTGAGGGAGGGCGGAAAGCGGAAGTCGAACAGCGGCGAAGCGTTGTAGATTTCCCAGCCGCTCATGAACATTCCGATCATGGCGACCAGATTCACCCAGTGGGTGAGCCTGACCGGCCAGCGATGTACTGGCCGCGACGCGTTGGTTTTCATGCACGTCTCCTGGATTACATCGGCGGTACGGTACCGTCTTTTCCGGCGGAAATGCGGGTGGCGACGCGCTCGCCTTTATCGTTAGTGGCGGAGAACAGCACGATATGCGTACCGGGCTTCAGCAGGCCGCGATCGCCGGGATTGATGGTCACCACCGGCGTATCGTCAGGGACGATGACGTTTTTTTGCCGATCGCCGTATTTAACGGTTAGCGTGCGGCCGTTGGCGTTTACCAGCTTGCCGATGGTGCCGTTGGTCATGGTGTTGATTTTACCGTCGGCGGACTCCCACGGAGAGTGTCCTTCGCCCGTGCCGCGAAGGCTGGCGGCAAACACGTGTACTTCCAGCGCCTTCAGGCTACCGTCGGCCTGGGGGACCGCTGCGGTGCCGATAAAGCTGTCCGGCTTGATATCGTCGATCGAACCTTTGGCGACGCTAAAAACCTGCGTTTTGTCGTTGAGCTTTACGTCGACCTTTTCCCCTTGACGGTTGCTGATTTGCAGATCGGTATCCGAGACCTGGTCGATGGTGCCGCGCAGCGGCGCGATAGCTTTAGCCGGCGCCTGCTCTGCAGCGGCGATGCCGCTGCAGAGCATCAGGGTGGACAACAGTAAACCGGCAATACGATGGCGTGTATGCATGACATTCTCCTGTAATGGTTTGCCGGTTAAGCATGGCCAGGCGATCGGGACAACACCATGTCCGTTTGATGACATTAATGTCATCAAGACGCGGCGCAGAAACTGTTAATCTGTCCGCAGACGTGAAGAGGTGTTAAGCATGCGCATATTGGTGGTGGAAGATGATATCGGAACCGGTAATTACCTGAAGAAGGGGTTAACGGAGGCCGGATACGGCGTTGATTTGGCGCGCGACGGTACCGACGGCTTATTTCGGGCGCTGGAGTATGGTTACGATGCGATTGTGCTCGACGTCATGCTGCCCGGGCTTGACGGCTGGCAGATTATTGATGTTTTACGCAAGAAAAGCGATGTGCCGATACTGTTTCTTACCGCCCGCGACGAGGTGCAGGACCGTATTCATGGCCTGGAGCTGGGGGCGGACGATTACCTGGTCAAACCTTTCTCCTTTACCGAACTGGTGCTCAGGTTACGTACGCTGTTGCGCCGCGGAACCGTACGGGAATCCGATCGCTATGACATTGCCGACCTGCATATTGATGTGCTGCGGCGCAGAGCCACCCGTCAGGACACCGTAATACCGCTGACCAACAAAGAGTTTATGTTGTTGCATCTGCTGGTCCGGCGTGAAGGAGAGGTGCTGTCGCGCACCATGATCGCCTCGCAGGTATGGGATATGAATTTCGACAGCGACACCAACGTGGTGGATGTGGCGATCAAACGCCTGCGCGCCAAAATCGACCGGCCGTTCGATATCAAACTTATTCATACCGTACGCGGCATCGGCTACGTTTGCGAGGTCCGCTCATGAAGGTGCTGGCCCGGCGCTGGCAGGCGACATCGTTGACGCTGCGAAGCGCCGTTCTGTTTGCCCTGGTTGCAGCGCTGGTGGTCAGCGCCGCCGGGGGTTACTTATATCACGCCATGCGTCAGGAGATGATTCACCGTAGCGATCTGCAGGTGACCGGGCGCATAGAATATTACCGAAACGTCCTGAGTAAACGCTTTCCGCTGGAGCGGCTGGTGGCGAACACCGGGATGTTCGAAAACATGTTGGGCAACGAGCAGGACGTTTTAATCTTTCGTATTCCGGGACAGGCTCCGTTAATTAAGGTGAATCCTGCCAGGATTCAATTACCGTCGGTGACGCCGACGCCGGCGGATCGTCCGCAGCGCCTGAATGAGGTACAGGGCGGGATGACCGGGCAGGGGGTTCCGCTGCGTGTGGCGTCGGGGCTGGTGACGCTGGAAGATGGCAGGGTACTGCAAATTTCTGTCGCGCATGTGATGGTAAATGAACAGAAAATGCTGGCGCGCTACCTGTGGCGCGTCATCGCGGCGGTGGCGGCGGCTTTTTTGGTGATTGCGCTGCTGGGCTACTGGGTGATGCGTCGCGAGCTGCGGCCATTAAGGCGTATGGCCGCTGAGGCGGCGGTCATCACGCCCAGTACGCTGGCGACTCGCCTGAGCGAACAGGACGCGCCGCAGGAGCTGCAGCAGCTGATTGTCTCCTTCAACGCCATGCTCGACAGGCTCAACGAAGGCTATCAGCGCCTGACGCGGTTTTCCGCCGATCTGGCCCACGAGATCCGCACGCCGGTGGGGGCGCTAATGGGCCAGTGTCAGGTGGCGCTGTATCAGCCTCGCAGCGTGGAGGAGTATGAAACGTTGCTCTCCAGCAACATGGAGGAGCTGGAACGCATTTCACGCATGGTGGAAAATATTCTGTTTCTGGCACGCGCCAGCCATGCGCAGTCGGTGCTGAACTGCCGGGAACTGGATATTGCTCAGGAGCTACAGCGTGTCGCGGATTATTTCGAGGGGCTGGCGGAGGAGCGCGATATTCAGCTGATTTGCGTAGGTGAAGGGCAACTGCGGGCCGATGCGATGCTGTTTCAGAGGGCATTAAGCAACCTGGTGGCCAACGCGGTTCGCTATGCCGATGAAGCGAGCCAAATCATCTTACGAGCCGGCATGGAAGAAAACCGACAGATTATTCAGGTGATTAATCAAGGCCCGCCGATTGCGCAGGTACATCTGGAAAAGCTGTTTGAGCGTTTCTATCGTGCAGACGCCGCGCGCAGTAGCCACGCCAGCGGGCTGGGATTGTCGATCGTACGCGCAATTATGACTCTGCACGGCGGTGAGGCCCGCGCTCAGTGCCTGCCGCAGCAGCCGGGCGCGCAAATCGTTTTCAGCCTGATTTTCCCGAAACGCTCAACGTAGCGGTAAACAAAAAGCCCGCTTAAGTTTCCTTAAGCGGGCTTTTCTAATATGGCTCCTCTGACTGGGATCGCCTTTGCCATTAACGGGCTGATTGAAAAGCTAAATCCCGAAATTAGGGTTGTCGAGACTCTCTGAGTTGCAGGCGGGAGACCGAGAGAACGGCAGTGACGCGCGACAACTCAGCATGCACTGTGCCAATACCTGAACGGCTTTTTCGGGACAGGTCGTAAAACGGTCAATGCCTTGCATGTTATTCACTGAAATAGCTGAATGCGTCTTCAGCTTTGCAGTAACGACGCATGAATCTCGTGTCCCCTCTCTCCATAATCAATTTTATAGGTTTACACCTATATAGTATTTGACCTATATTGATTTGGAGGTCCCGTGTGGATGATTAAAACAACGGATACGTTTGAGCGCTGGTTTACCTCGCTCAACGATACCGATAGGGCCAGCGTGCTTGCAGCGCTGTTGGTCCTGCGAGAAAAGGGGCCGGGTTTGTCCAGACCTTATGCCGATACGCTCAGAGGCTCCCGCTACAGCAACATGAAAGAGTTGCGTATTCAGAGCCGGGGCGAGCCGATACGGGCATTTTTCGCTTTTGACCCGGCCCGTACCGGTATTGTGCTTTGCGCCGGAAATAAGGTCAGCAATGAAAAACGTTTTTACGATGAGATTCTCCCGGTGGCTGACCGGGAATATACGAACTGGCTGAACACATTAAAAGAGAAGGAGTAACGCGATGGGCAGAACGCTGGAACAGCTTATTGCGGATGAAAAACCTGAAGTTGTGGCCGAAGCCGAGGCTATGGCTAAGGATATTTTGCTCAATATTCATCTTGCTGAGTTGCGTGAGAGGGTGCAGAAAACGCAGGTGGAAATGGCGCAGGAATTAGGTATCAAGCAGCCTACCGTCGCGGGAATGGAAAAACCGGGCCGCGACCTGAAGCTCTCCACGCTCAAACGTTACGTTGAAGCGGCGGGCGGTAAGCTAAGCCTCAATGTTGAGCTGCCGGATGGGTCGCATTACGGGTTTGTACTGTAAATACTGGCTCAGGCCCCCATTTCCATGTCATCCAGTCAGGAGAGAAGTCTTCTGGCAAATGTATTAAGCCCGGCGGGAAACAGCATGATCTGAAAAGCAAAAAGCCTGCTTCAAAAGCAGGCTTTTCTAATATGGCTCCTCTGACTGGACTCGAACCAGTGACATACGGATTAACAGTCCGCCGTTCTACCGACTGAACTACAGAGGAATCGTTGTGGAGTCGTATCTTAGCGGCGAAAAAACTTTTGTCAAACATCTATTCGCCGTCTGTTGTTCAACTGGCGCATCCATCAACAAATTGTCGCCATTATCGACAATTTATCGGGAAAAATGCTTTGCAGGATTAGCTTTTCTCTATCATCATTTGAAATGTAGTTTCAACTTTTCTCACTAAGGTCTCCCTTGAACGTCACCGCCGCCTTACGCCAGTCCGTCGAACGCACGTCCTGGTTTAAAAAACGCAAGAGCTATCGCGTCCTCTACTGGCGTGAAATCAGCCCGCTTGCGGTCCCGATTTTGCTGGAAAACGCCTGCGTACTGCTGATGGGCGTGTTGAGTACTTTCCTGGTCAGTTGGCTCGGTAAAGAGGCCATGGCGGGCGTTGGCCTGGCCGATAGCTTCAACATGGTGATTATGTCCTTTTTTGCCGCCATCGACCTCGGTACGACCGTGGTGGTGGCGTTTAGCCTGGGCAAACGTGACCGGCGGCGGGCAAGGGCGGCAGCGCGCCAGTCGCTGGCGATAATGACCCTGTTTTCGATTATTCTCGCGGCCGTTATCCATGCTTTTGGCGCGGAAATTATTAATTTTGTCGCCGGAGATGCGACAGAAGAGGTGAAAGGTCTGGCGCTCACCTACCTTGAACTGACGGTATTGAGCTATCCGGCTGCGGCCATCGCCCTGATCGGCAGCGGCGCGCTACGCGGCGCTGGAACCACTAAAATTCCGCTGTTGATCAACGGCGGGATGAATATCCTCAATATTATCATCAGCAGCATCCTGATTTACGGCATTTTCTCGTGGCCCGGCATGGGATTCGTCGGCGCCGGTCTTGGATTGACGATTGCCCGCTATATTGGCGCGGTGGCCACCATTTGGGTGCTAATGATCGGTTTTAACCCAGCGCTGCGCATTTCGCTGAAGAGCTATTTTAAGCCGTTTAACTTCGCCATTATCTGGGAAGTGATGGGTATCGGTATTCCCGCCAGCATTGAATCGGTCTTGTTTAACGGCGGCAAGCTGCTGACGCAAATGTTTGTCGCCGGGATGGGGACCAACGTGATTGCCGGCAACTTTATCGCCTTCTCGGTTGCCGCGCTGATCAACCTGCCGGGGAATGCCCTCGGTTCGGCGTCGACCATTATTACCGGCCGACGTCTCGGAAAAGGGCAGATTGGCCAGGCGGAGCGTCAGGCGTGGCATGTCTTCTGGCTGTCGACCATCATTTTGACGGTGATTGCCTGGGGAACCGCGCCACTTGCCGGTCTGATTGCCTCGTTCTATACCAGCGAAGAAGATGTCAAAGTGGTGGTAAAAGAGCTGCTGTGGCTGAACGCCTTCTTTATGCCGATTTGGGCGATGGCATGGACGTTGCCGTGCGCCTTTAAAGGGGCGCGTGACGTGCGCTACACCATGTGGGTCTCCATGCTGGGTATGTGGGGATGTCGCGTGGTGGCGGGCTATACGCTGGGGATTGTACTGGGGATGGGTGTTATCGGCGTTTGGCTCGGGATGGTGCTTGACTGGGCGGTGCGCGGCGTTCTTTTTTACTGCCGAATGGTTAGCGGGCGCTGGCTGTGGAAGTATCCGCGAACGAAAGTGCGGGCCGATGAGACCCGCGCGCAGGTTGAAGAAACGTAACATGCGGTGGGCAAACGGGACTTTTTGCCCAAAGTGGAGAATTATTCGGCAAACGGTTTGAAATGTGAAAACAGCCTTTGACAAGGTGGGGCGCCATCGATAATATGCGCCCCGTTCACACGATTCCTCTGTAGTTCAGTCGGTAGAACGGCGGACTGTTAATCCGTATGTCACTGGTTCGAGTCCAGTCAGAGGAGCCAAATTTAAGAAGCCCGCTTAAGGAAACTTAAGCGGGCTTTTTGCTTTCTATTCCATAGACACGAGGGTGGCGACGACGGGGCACAGAAGAACATACCCTGCGTACCATCAGGTTTTTAAAACCAGGATACAATAAGGGAAATTAGCCCGATCGCGACCGTCCAGAAAAAAAGAGTTGCTAATATAATAAACAGGCGGATATTCCCTATGGTTAATTTCATAAAGCTGTCTTCCCTACTTTTACGAAAATAGTACATTGCCGATCGCGATTGATAAGCGTATCCATGGTTGCTTACAGTCGACATGCGCAATTTTATCTCTGGTAATGTCGTAACAAGATGTTTGTTGCAAGTAACCTGTCGCTATTAAAGGATAATTCCAGGGTAGAGTAGCGCCCATAGATAACTCTTTGATTATTTTGATCTCTCTTTGGCGCTGTCTATTTTGTATGGTTGTTTTGTAACCTGTGAATTTCTGTAATAAATTTAAAGGGTTACGAGACTTCATGCAAGTGTTAAGCAGGCCACGGCTGGGCGTTTTATGGCTACGGGAAAAATGATACCGAAGTGTTAATTAAATGTTTATTTTTTTAATCGGCGTAGCGGATTTTTAATTGCGGCAGTTTGGCAATAATATTTCGCGGATAGGCAATATGGGCGTGTTCTGCGGAATTTTTACCACAAAAGAAAATAAATCCTTTATTTTATAACGGCAGGAGAGTGGCTATTGACCCTCTGCCGAATGACTCTTCTTGGCTAACGCTCAGTCCGGAAAGTGTAAATATTTCACGCCATCCGGACTGAGTTTATTCTGCGCGTATTAGCGCTTAGCGGAACGGCGGTTCGTTGAAGGTTCTCAGCTTGCGCGAATGCATGTGGTCACCTTCGGCACGCAGCAGGTCAATCGCCCGGATACCAATCTGCAAATGTTCGGAGATAGCCCCTTCATAGAAGCGGTTCGCCTGGCCCGGAAGCTTAATTTCGCCGTGCAGCGGTTTATCGGAGACGCACAGCAGGGTGCCGTAGGGGACACGGAAGCGATAGCCCTGGGCGGCAATAGTCGCGCTTTCCATATCGATAGCCACCGCGCGGCTGAGGTTAAAACGCAGCGCCGAGGCCGAGTAGCGCAGCTCCCAGTTACGATCGTCGGTGGTGACCACTGTTCCGGTACGCAGCCGCTGTTTAACTTCTTCACCGGGCATGCCGCTGACCTGCTTCGTGGCATCGTAGAGCGCGCGCTGAACTTCGGCAATGCTCGGAATCGGGATATCCGGCGGCAGCACCGCATCCAGCACATGGTCGTCGCGCAGATAGGCGTGGGCCAGCACGTAGTCGCCGATATTCTGGCTTTCACGCAGGCCGCCGCAGTGGCCAATCATCAGCCAGACGTCCGGACGCAGCACCGCCAGATGGTCGCAGATATTTTTGGCATTCGCCGGGCCGACGCCAATATTAATCAACGTGATCCCCTGGCCGTCTTTGGTGATCAGGTGCCAGGCGGGCATCTGGTGCTTTTTCCACGCCAGATCGGAAATCGCCTCTTCCGGCGCCTCCGTGTCCGCTGTTATCCAGATCCCCCCCGCGCAGGAGAGGGCGATATAGGGACTCTCGGGATCGAGAATTTGGCTACAGCCCCAGCGCACGAACTCATCGACGTAGCGGGTGTAGTTGGTAAACAGCATATACGGCTGGAAATGATCAACCGGCGTGCCGGTATAGTGACGCAGGCGCGCCAGCGAGAAATCGACTCGGCGGGCGTCGAAGTGCGAAAGCGGATAGTATTCCGTCGAATGAAACAGGCCATCGGCGGTTTCATCGCCAATTTGCGACAGTTCGGTGGTGGGGAAAAAACGCGTCAAGCCGGCGCTCATTGAACGGTCGAGCGTAAGCTCTGAGCCATCAATGACGTACGGATAGGGGATCTCATGCTGCGATAGCCCGACGGTAATCGCGGCATCGTAATCCTGATACAGCATGGTGAGCTGTTCCAGCAGATAGGCGCGAAACAGTTTAGGGTTAGTAATAGTGGTGGTATAGCAACCGCTATGGGTAAAACGACCCCAGGCCCGGGTTTTTAACGCTTTATGTTCCGCTCCGTCCCACGATACCGACAGCTGCGGGTAAACGAACAGCCCTTCCGCACGGGCGCTATTCTCAGGAAGGATATTGTGGTGGATATAGTCGCCGATGGCTTTACGCAGCGCATTGACCGATTTTTCATAGAGCGCTTCGAGTTGCGTAAGCGCCTGTTCTGGGGTCAGCCTGGCGGCTTGCTGGTTCATGACTTACTCCTTGTTTCTGCTCTGCTGACGTTTTGCTTAGTATGTCACAGGCTGAACCAGGCGTAGGACAATTTCACCCGCTGAGTTGAGAAAGTACTGAGATTAGAACCGGTTGATGCTGAGTACGTTGCTTAATGCGCGGTGATATTCATGATGGCCCCCCAGCGTTCAGCGCTGAAATGCGTGGCGTTGAGCACTTTAATCGTGATCGATTTATCGCCGTTGATGCAGTACAGCGCGTTAGCCAACGGCGTGAGCTTATCGCCTTCCTGTAAACGTCGGCCGCAGGGCGTGAGTTCGGCAATGATCGTTAACTGGCCGCTTTGCAGAACCGCGTGGGCATGTGTAGACGTCGAGGTCTCGCGTAGTTTCTTAATCCACCATTCCATTTGTTTATTCCTGACCTGTTACACTCCGGCGATAATTCATGTTTGCTCCTCATCTGACAATAAGAACAGGCGGTTGGTTTAGTCTATGTTTAATAAGTGAATCGCAGGATCGGATTCGCTCTGAGTAATACCACCCGGCCTGGCAGTTAAAGAGATAATTCGGACAGAAATATGGCAATGATGCGTTTTACCCGCCTGCTGAATAAGTCGGGCTTAAGAATGGTCTCAGTGGCGAAAAAAGCCATCATTGGGCTGCTGGTGGTCGTGATAGTCTTTTTTATTGGCCGTATTTACGAGTCGCAGCGCGGCCCGGCGCTGCACCGCTGGCATACCTGGACGGCGAATGAAATGACCGCCAGCGAGATTGACCACGCCACTTTTGCTGAATACCAGGCGCGGGAAGCGGCGATCTTCCGCGATATGAAAAGCAAAATTACCGATACGCTGAGCGACGATGAAAAAACGGCCATTAACCGCTTTTACGCGCAAAGCCTGGTCTATCCGGATAAGTTTCATCCCGACTGGAACCGCTCCTTTATTCTGCTGCCGCAGGGCAAACCGCGCGGCGCGGCGGTGCTGCTCCACGGCCTGACGGATTCGCCCTACAGCGTACATTATCTGGCGCAGCGCTATCAGCAGCTGGGATTTGTCGCCGTCGCGCCGCGTCTGCCTGGACACGGGACCGCCCCCGGCGCGCTCACCGCGGTGGACCGTGAAGAGTGGATAGCGACGACCCGGCTTGCGGTGCGCGAAGCGACGCGGCTGGCGGGGGATGACGCGCCGCTGCACGTGGTTGGCTACTCCAACGGCGGGGCGCTGGCGCTGAAGTACGCCCTCGATAGCCTTGAGGATAAATCGCTACGCCGGCCGCAGCAGGTCATCCTGCTGTCGCCAATGATTGGCGTGACCGCATTTGCCCGTTTCGCCGGGTTGGCCGGTTTACCCTCTGTGTTTCCGGCCTTCGCCCGCGCGGCATGGCTGAACATCGTGCCGGAATTTAACCCCTATAAATACAATTCGTTCCCGGTGAAGGCGGCAAGGCAGTCGTGGCTATTGTCGCAGGCGCTGCAGCAGCAAATCGTGCAGGAAGCGCAGAGTAAGCGGCTTTCTGAACTGGCGCCGGTATTAACTTTCCAGTCGGTGATGGATTCTACGGTCAGCACCCGGGCGGTGGTGGATTCGCTCTATCGCTATCTACCGGATAACGGTAGCGAACTGGTAATTTTCGATATTAACCAGGCGGCGAATTTGCGCGCGTTATTCCGTCCGTCGCTCTATTCGGCGGTGAATACGTTATTGCCGCCGGCGCCGCGGCCCTACGGCACCACGGTGATCACCAACGCCGCGCCCGACACCTACGAGACGGTGGCCCGCACCACGCTTGCCGGGACGCGAAGCGAAACCGTGACGCCGCTGCATATCGCCTGGCCGCAGGATATGTACTCCCTGTCGCATGTGGCGGTGCCGTTCCCGCTGAGCGATTCGCTCTATGGCCGCGAACCGGCGGAGAAAAATCGCTACGGGATCAGCATCGGGACGATCTCGTTGCGCGGAGAAACCGCCACGCTGAGCGTCGGGTTGGATACGCTGATGCGCGTCACGTCCAACCCCTTTTTCCCGTGGATGATGGTGAGAATTAACCATCATATCGCCTGTAGCGATCGGGCTGATATCGCTGCCTGTCTCCGCCCAGAGTCGGCAGCGTCAGAATAGCGTAAGATGCATCACGGTACGGATGGCGATCCCGGCGATTGCGCCGGTCGCGGCGAAGCGGAACAGGCGTACGAAGCGCGAGCTGACGCCCAGAAAGATGCCGATGCCGGGGAGGTCGAAGGTCTGCACCAACAGGCCCGCCGAGGCGTTGATCTGGCTTACGGTCACTTTACCCTGCTGAACGAGCTCGGAGACCACGCCAAAGTAGGCCGTACCGCCGGCCACGCATTTGACCAGCGCCGGCAGCACGAAGTTAACCGGAATATTCAGCCACAGCAGCAGCGGCATCAGCAGGCGCTGGAGCATCTCAATCAGGCCCGCCGCCTGCATGAAACCGACGATAGCCAGCGACAGGATCAGCATGGGCACCGCGCCGAGGGCCAGGCGAATGGCGTCGGCGCCGGCGCTGTTGATAACGGCGATAATCCCCTGGCTATTTTGCTCGGCCTCAGGCAGCGCTTCGGCCCGCGCGTTTTCAACCATTGACAGCCTGCGGCCGGTGATATGCCAGGTGACCGCGGCGGCGCACAGTCCGCCGACAATCGAGATGACGATAGAGGCCAGCCAGTGCAGGCCGAAGGACGTTAACGGATAAAACACGTTGCCTTGGCCCATGGCGAAAAGCATCGCCAGCGTGGCGGCCATCTGCCGATCCGAAGCGCCGCGTTTATCCATAATCGCAAGAGTCGCCAGCGGGGCGGCGAAGCTGACAAAATTCATCTGAATCAGGGCAAACGCGCTCATCCCGGTTAAGCCGAACGGCTTAAGCAGCGGGGCGAGCCAGCGAACGATAACGTCCAGTACCCCGCGTACCTCGAGATATTTCATCACGATGAGCATGACGACCATGATTGGCAACAGCGTATAAAGCGCCACATCGACGGAGGTTTTCCCCGCCGACATAATAATGCTGATGAAGTCCATCTATTTCTCAATCACTACGGACAGAAAGGATAATTAGCGCCATCATAATCCCAGCGGCAAGGAATTGAAATCGCCGTGGCGGTTCTCACTGTCCTGAAATGGGCGCTTAACTGGACTTGCATTTAGCCCCTGGCCGGTGCAGAAAATTTGTTTGCCGATATTTGCAAAGCCTGTTTTTTGTTCCCAAACTGAATGAACACCGGGCGACTTTCTTTAAGGATAAAACTATGCAACGTTGTCTGCGGGTAGCGTGGGGAATTGTGTTTATTTTCGCCTTTTCAGTACAGGCTGAAACTAAAATATACGGCGAGCAGCGCGTCAGCGGCTGGTGGAACTGGCTAAAAAACGATGTCTCTCAGACCTGGAATGAGCCGCAAAACTACGATCTTTATCTGCCGTTTCTCAGCTGGCACAACCGCTTTATGTACGATAAAGAGAAGACCGATAACTATAATGAAATGCCGTGGGGCGGAGGATTTGGCGTGTCCAGATATAACCCGGAGGGGAACTGGAGTTCGCTCTACGCCATGATGTTCAAGGATTCGCACAACGAGTGGCAGCCGATTATCGGCTACGGCTGGGAGAAGGGCTGGTATCTTGATAGCCGCCGTGATTTTCGCCTTGGTCTTGGCGTCACTGCCGGCATCACCGCCCGCGATGACTTCGCCAACTACGTGCCGCTGCCGATTATTTTGCCGCTTTTCTCTGCCAGCTATCGCCGTCTGAGCGTGCAGTTCACCTATATTCCCGGCACCTATAACAACGGTAACGTGCTGTTCGCGTGGCTGCGCTACGGTTTTTAAATGCGTGGGCGGCGGTGGCCTGAACCTTTATCAGGCAGGCGTTTGGTTTTATGTCGGGGGGGCGGCTGCCGCCTTACCCGACCTACAAAGATCGGCTCCAGCCTGAAGTTGTATCCTTCCCCTCGGTCCGGTAAGGCGGCGTCCGCGCGGCCAGAAATCAAAGATCGTCAAATCGTAATCACTTTTTTGACCACCGAATTGGAGAGCGCCAGCATCGAAATCAGCACCGAAGTAATAAACGTGAGGACAATCAGCATTAATTTTGTCCCCAGCGAGTTAATCGGGATAAACGCAGTGAGCAGGTGAAAAACGGAGTAGTGGAGAATATAAACGCCGGTCATCGTTTTGCTAATGGTAGCGAGAAGAGTCTCTTTAAACTCGCTGTTTTTACGAAAACGCACGCCGTTGGCCGCAATAACCAGCGCAACAACCAGAATATAAATTTGTGAACCAGTCAGAATGAACGCATTTCTGTCGGCCTTAAACAGGGCGAAAAAGAAATGCCGCTCGTAAAACCAGGTGAAAAGATAAATAAACGGAATGGCGATCATCGCACCTTTGACCACTTTTTCACGCCTGAGCCAGTCGGCGACCAGCGGGTCGCTGAACAGCTGACCGGTCAGATAAAATAGCAGCCAGGTCCACAGGCGGTACTGCGGCGCCAGGCTTAGCGGATGAATATCAGGGTACAACGCGGATAAAAGGTCGTAACCATACGAGAACAGCAGCAGGGAGAACACCGTGGCAAAGAACGCTGCGCGTCTTTGGCTGAGCCACTCGATAACCGGGTGAAAGGTGTAAATGACGATAAACGCAAACACAAACCATGGCTGGATAAGATAGCCGCGCTGGTAGGGCTCCCAGAGATAGTACACCGTCATCCAGAACAGAAAGACGATCACCACGCTCTTGATTTTGCCCAACTGCCATTGTGAATCATGGCGAGACTGTGAATCCAGATAGCCCGCTACCACAAAAAACAGCGGCGTGGCGATAGTCGAAATAAACGTCAAAAACCCGAGGATCCAGTGATAGTCATAATCATAGCTATCCCAGGTGTTGTAAATGGTGAAGAAAGTCACCGCCGTCATGCATCCCAGCGTTTTAATAATATTTAAACCGGTACTATTCATGGTTGTCGCTTCATGTCCTTATTGTGGAAACAGGCGTAAATCACCGGCAGAACCAGCAGCGTCAGAATAGTAGCAAAACCCAGACCAAACATGATAACAACCGCCATGCTCTGGAAGAAAACGTCCAGTAATAGCGGCGCCAGGCCGAGCACGGTGGTAAACGCCGTCAGCAGGATCGGGCGCAGACGCGAAGTGGCGGCATAGATAATGGCCTCCTGTTGCCCTTTCTCCTGCTTCTGCTGTTCAATCTCTTCTACCAGCACGATGCCGTTACGGATCAGCATGCCGCTCAGGCTCAGCAAGCCGATTAACGCCATAAAGCCAAAGGGGATGCCGGTAAGCAAGAAGCCCGGTGTTACGCCAATCAGCGCCAGCGGTACGGTCAGCCAGATCGCCACCGCGTTTTTCAGTGAGCTGAACATCAGCACGGTAATCACAAACATCACCAGGTAACCCAGCGGCAGGGTAGTGAACAGACCCTGCTGCGCCTCGCTGGAGTTCTCCGCATCGCCGCCCCACTCAATGCTGTAGCCGTGCGGCAAAGCGATCGCATCAATCTGCGGCTTCACGCGGGACAGGATATCCCCCGACGTCTGGTTGCTAAGCGGATCGGGATCGGTCTGCACCGTCAGCACGCGGCTGCGGTCGCGGCGCAGGATAAGCGGATCTTCCCATTCGAGGTGAAAGCCGCTAACCACGTTACTGAGCGGAATATACTGCTGGCGGCTCTGGCTCCAGACCAGCACGTTGTTCAGGTGATTCGCGTCCTGGCGCTCAGCGGCCGGGGGGCGGACGACCACTGGCAGCAGGTCGGCTCCCTCGCGGTACAAGCCCGCGCGGCTGCCGGAGAAGTTCATCTCCAGCGCGTTATCAATATCCTGTTTATCTACCCCCAGCTCGCGCCCAAGCGAGGTGGAGTACTGCGGGCGGATAACTTTGCTGCGGTTTTGCCAGTCATTCCGGACACCATCGGTAGCCGGATCTGCGGAGAGAATATCGCCAACCTGGCTGGCGAGCAGGCGCAGGCGGTCGGGGTCCGGACCTTTAATCCGCACCTCAATGGCGCTGTCGCCGGAAGGGCCGAACATCACGCGTTTCGTGCTGGCGTTTACCTGCGGGTAGTTGCGCGCAATATAGCGATCAACATGCTGCGTCAGGGCGGCAATATTGCGCTGATCGTCCATGCGCACCATGATTTGCGCATAGTTGCTGTACTGCCGTTGTCCGCTATAGGTGAGGATAAACCGCATGCTGCCCTGGCCAACGGTGGCCACGGTGGTGACCACCCCGGGCTGGCCGTTAATGGTGGTCTCAATATCGCTGGTCATCTTTTCGGTGGTCGCGATATCGGTACCGTACGGGAGCCAGAGATCGACAAAGAAAATCGGCGTATTTGACGAGGGGAAAAAGTTTTGCCGCACCGATCCAAACCCCCAGATAGCGGCGGCCAACAGCGCCGCCATGACGGTCAGGGTGAGGGTTTTGCGCAGCAGAAGGGCTCGCAGAGCCTGCTGATACAGGCGGTAAAAGCGCCCGCCGTACGGGTTGGCGTTGGCCTGCGCTACCGGCTGTGATTGATTTTTAAACAGCCACCATTTGATTAGCACCGGCGTGATGGTCAGCGCCGAGAACCAGCTCAGCATGAGCGAAATCAGCAGCACCTGGAACAGCGATTTACAGTATTCCCCGGTCGAGTCCTGCGACAGGCCAATCGGCGCAAAGGCGAGAATGGCAATCACCGTGGCCCCCAGCAGCGGCAGCGCCGAACGGCGGATCACATAATTTATCGCCGTAAGCAGCGTAGACCCCTGCTGGCGGGCGATCAGCACCCCTTCAACGATGACGATGGCGTTATCAACCAGCATACTGAGGGCGATAATCAGCGCCCCCAGCGAAATGCGCTGCAGCTCGATGCCCCACAGATACATGATCAGCAGCGTGCCGAGCACGTTGAGCGCCAGCGACAGGGCGATAATAATGCCGCTGCGCACGCCCATAAAGATCAGCAGGACCCCAACTACAATCGCCAGCGCCATCAGGAAGTTAGTGATAAAACCGTTGACCGAGTGGGCGACTTCCGCCGCCTGATCGTAGAACAGGTCAATGCTGATCCCGGCCGGCTTTTCCGCCGACATTTGCTCCAGCTTGCTCTCCAGCGCGCGGCCAACATCAATCACGTTAACCCCGGGAATAAACGATACCCCCATGGTGACCGCCTGGCGGCCATTGGCATGGTAGATGCTGGCGGGCGTTTCGCTCAGCCCGCGCGATAGCGTGGCGATATCGCGCAGCCGCGTCGCCGTTCCCGAACCGTGCGGGCTGATTAACAGGTCGCCGAGCTCATCGAGATTGGCAAATTCCCCCGTCGGGTGCAGGCGGATCGACTCGCTGCCGGATTTAATCTCGCCGGCGTTAGAGACCACGTTCAACCGGCTGAGGATAGCCGCCAGCTGGTTGAGCGTGATGCCGCGGGCGGCCATTTTCGCCAGCGAGATATCGATGTTGATTTGCTGAGGGATCGCCCCGCCGATAGCGACTTTACCGACGCCGGGAACCAGCACCAGCTCGCGGCGCAGCTGCTCGGCGTAGCGAACCAGTTCAGGATTGGTAAAGCTCTCGCCGGAGATAGCAAAGAAGAAGCCAAAGACATCGCCAAAATCGTCATTGACAAATGGGGAGGAGACCCCGGGAGGAAACTGACGGGCGGCGTCGCCCACACGGCGGCGCAGTTCATCCCAGATTTGCGGCAGCTCGCTGGAGTGGTAGTGCGAGGCGATATTGACGGTGATTTGCGACAGGCCGTTGGAGGAAATTGAACTGACGTTGTCGAGATATGGCAGCTGCTGCAGCGCGTTCTCGAGCGGCAGGGTGACTTCTTCTTCAACCTGCTGCGCCGACGCGCCGGGATAATGGGTGATCACCACGGCGGTTTTAATAGTAAACGCCGGGTCTTCCAGGCGGCCAATATTCAGCAGGGCGAAGATCCCCCCGATGCCCAGCAGCAAAATAGTCAGCCAGACGCGGATCGGGTTGTTAATAAACTGGCGGGAGATATCCATTACAAACCTCGTTCACGCGTCCAGATACGAACCGGCTGTTGCGCATGCAATTCGCTGACGCCTGCCGCCACGACACGCTCGCCGACGCTGAGCCCTTCGGTGATCACTACGCCCTGAGAGGTGACCTGACCAACGCCGACTTTTCTCTCTTCCAGCTTAAGCTGGTCGCCGCTGCCCTGAACGACCCAGACGTGGGGGTCATTGCGCGGGCGATTATCCGGGTTAAACACCGCTTCGACCGGCACCACCACCGCATTTTTACCGGCGCTGGCGGGCAGGTTCGCCAGGTTGATTGTCACCGTTCCGCTCACGCCGCCCACCGCGGGAAAGTCGGCCGGTCGCGGCATGGTCAGGATGATTTGCCAGGTGAGCGTATTGCTGTCGCTGCTGCCGGTGTGCTCTTTATATTCAGCGGTAAACTGGCGGTCCGGCATGGCGTTAATTTTGACGACCGGACGATACTGCGCGTTGCGAATATCGAGCGCGGTAAAGAGATTTTCCGGAACGCTAAACACCACGTCGAGCAGATCGGTTCGCGTCAGGGTCACAATTGGCTGCCCGGCGGCAACCACCTGATGGTTACGTACCGGGACGTAAGCGGCAACGCCGCTGAACGGGGCGGTCAACGCCATTTGCGACAGCTCTTCGCGGGCGATTTTCAGCGCGGCGTTGGCAGCGTCGCGGTTGGCCCGCTGGATATCCATTTCCGCCTTTGAAATCGCCTGGCGACCGGCCAGCGTCTGGAAACGATCGAACTGCCGCTGGGCGAGGGTAGCGGCGGTCTGCCGTTCATTCACGCGCTGCTGCGCTTCCCGTGCGCTGAGGCGGGCAAGGGTCTGCCCCTGAGTAATAGCGGCTCCCTGACGCACATCAAGCGATTCAATCTGCCCGCCGCGTTTAAAAGATAAATCGGTGGAGTCCCCGGACTCAATGCGGGCGGGGAATACGCGCTGCTGTGAATCACCGATGGCAACCACCTCGGCGACTTTAACCATCCGCGGTAGCGGGGTAATTTGAGGTGCTTTCCGATCGCAAGCCGTTGTTATTAAAATAACAAGCGGAATGAGAGAAAAATAACGGTTCACTGTATTCCCCTCGGAGTTAAAGGCTATGTTTTACATATTGTTCACAATCACTGGTTTTATTCAGCGAGCGCCGAGACAACGAAATAGGTAATTAACCCGGTAGCCGTACAAGCGATTATTGCCAGGGCAATAAACAGGCTCAGGCGAAACAGACTGTAACCGAACATCGTTCCTCCTTTAGCTTAAATAGCTGGCTAAGTAAATTCTTATCTTAATAATTATTGTGGGGCGCCAGAAAACGAGCAAGCCACTGATAATGAGGATAGTCGTAGTAAAACGGAAATGTTAAAAAGAGCAAAAATTATGGCGATGTCGACGATTTTACCGGGTTTGTAGTCGAATTGTCTGGCGGTGCCAGGCTCTGTGATATTTTTCAATATATTAATTGGCTGCTTAATAATGTTAACCGTGGTGTGCTACGTTTAATTATAGCCACGCATCTAACAGATCTTGTTCTTGAGATTGCTTCCTCAGCGCCATTGCCTGGGCTGTTGTCACCACCTTTTTTTATAGGTAATAAAAGGATTGTCTCTATGTATAAAAATATCCTCGTGCCGGTTGATGTGTTTGAAATCGGTCTTGCCGACAAGGCCATATCTCACGCTCGATTCCTTGCGCAAAGCTCTGCTGGAAAGATTCATCTCCTGCACGTTATCCCCGCTTTTTCCCCGATACTGACGCGCGGTTTTATTTCCGATGCACGGAAAATGGAAGACTATCTGGTTAATACATCTAAAGAAAAGCTGGATGAGCTCAGTAAAAAACTCTCGCTGGCGGAAAACGATATCGAGATTCATATACGCAGCGGCAACATTCGCGATGAAGTGACCAAACTGGCCGATGAGCTGAAGGCGGATGTGGTGATCGTTGGTTCGCGCAATCCCAATATTCAGACCCATCTGCTGGGGTCAGAGGCGGCAGGTATCGTTCGTTATGCCCATGTTCCGGTTTTTGTGGTGCGTTGAGGACGGCCTGAGGCTGTCCTGATTTCCGTTACAGGAGTGAGGAGATAACTATGAATACAGAAAAACCGGGCGGCCCGTTTTATCAGCTCTCCGTAGAAGAAACGCTGACCAGCACCAACAGCACCCCGGAAGGCATCAGCGGTGCCGAGGCATCGGCGCGCTTGCAGCAGTATGGTGAAAATGCGTTGCCGCAAAAGGCCGGGAAGCCGGCGTGGCTGCGCTTTCTGGCGCATTTTAATGATGTGCTGATTTACGTCCTGCTGGCGGCGGCGCTGCTGACGGCGGTCATGGGCCACTGGGTAGATACCCTGGTGATTCTGGGCGTAGCGGTGATTAACGCGCTGATCGGCCATATCCAGGAGAGCAACGCGGAAAAATCGCTCCAGAGCATTCGCAACATGCTTTCCAGTGAGGCGGTGGTGATTCGTCAGGGTAATCATGAAACGATCCCGACTACCGCTCTGGTTCCCGGCGATATCGTGGTGATCCGCGCGGGCGATCGAATACCTGCCGACCTGCGGGTTATCGAAGCGCATAATCTGCGGGTGGAAGAGGCGATTCTGACCGGTGAATCGACGGTGGTGGAAAAAAGCACCGAGGCGCTTAGTGGCGAACTGCCGCTTGGCGATCGCACGAATTTGCTGTTTTCCGGCACCACGGTGAGTTCGGGCGGCGGAAAAGGTCTGGTGGTGGCGACCGGCGGCGATACCGAGCTGGGCCACATTAACCAGATGATGTCGGATATCGAAAAACACCGTACTCCGCTGCTGGTGCAGATGGATAAGCTCGGTAAAGCCATTTTTATCATCATTCTGGTGATGATGGCCGCGCTGTTTGTCTTCAGCCTGCTGTTCCGCGATATGCCGGTTTCCGAGCTGATGCTGTCATTGATTAGCCTCGCGGTGGCGTCGGTGCCGGAAGGGCTACCGGCGATTATCTCGATTATCCTCTCGCTTGGCGTACAAACCATGGCCCGGCAGAAGGCGATTATCCGCAAACTGCCGACCGTGGAAACCCTCGGCGCGATGACGGTGATCTGCTCGGATAAAACCGGGACGCTGACCATGAACGAGATGACGGTCAAAGCCGTTATCACCGCCGATAAGGTTTATCGGGTGGAAGGCGACAGCTACGAGCCAGTAGGGAATATTCATCCGATCGATGAACCCGCCCCGATAACCGTTGCTCCAGGCACGCTGCTGGAACGCTATCTGCGCACCATCGATCTGTGTAATGACAGCCAGCTTATCAAAGATGAAAGCGGGCTGTGGAAAATTACCGGCGGCCCGACCGAAGGGGCGCTGAAGGTGCTGGCGGCGAAAGTCCCGCTCCCGGCGGTCAACACCGAGCTGCGCAGTAAAATACCTTTCGATTCACAGTACAAATATATGTCGACGCTGTACCGCATCGGCGATGAAGAGATGATTTTGCTTACCGGCGCGCCCGATGTCCTGTTTCGCCTGTGTCAGCATCAGCAAACCGACCATGGTCTGGAGCCGCTCGACCAGCCTTACTGGGAAGCGAAAATCGAAGAGTACGCGCGGGAAGGGCTGCGGATGGTGGCGGCGGCGTGGAAACCGGCAGCCAACGGACAAACGGAGCTTGGCCATCAGGATTTACAGCAGGGCGTCATTCTGCTGGGGATCGCCGGGATGATGGATCCGCCAAGACCGGAGGCGATTACGGCGATCGGCGACTGCCTGCAGGCGGGGATCCGCGTGAAGATGATCACCGGCGACCACCCGCAAACCGCCATGAGTATCGGCAAGATGCTGGGGATCGGCAATGCGGAAAACGCCATTACCGGACGCGAGCTGGAGGTGATGGATGATATTCAGCTTAGTGAAGCGGCGCAGAAATTTGATATTTTCGCGCGTACCAGCCCGGAAGATAAATTCCGCCTGGTCCAGGCGCTGCAAAGCAGGAAAGAGGTGGTCGGGATGACCGGCGATGGCGTGAACGATGCCCCGGCGCTGAAGCAGGCCGATGTCGGGATCGCCATGGGGATTAAGGGCACCGAAGTGACTAAGGAGGCCGCTGATATGGTGCTCACCGATGATAACTTCGCCACCATCGCCAGCGCGGTCAGAGAAGGGCGTCGGGTATACGATAACCTGAAGAAAACCATTCTGTTTATCATGCCGACCAACCTGGCGCAGGGACTGTTAATTATTATCGCGCTGCTGGCGGGGAATTTAATACCGCTGACGCCGGTGCTGATCCTGTGGATGAACATGGCGACCTCCGCCACGCTGTCGTTTGGCCTGGCGTTTGAAGCCGGAGAGAAGAACATCATGCGGCGTCCGCCCCGCGATCCTAAGCTGCACGTAATGGACGGCTTTGCTATCTGGCGGGTAATTTTTGTCGGTTCGATGATTGCCGTTAGCGCCTTTGTGCTTGAGGCCTGGCTGCAGCCGCGCGGCTATTCGCCTGAGTTTATTCGCACGGTGCTGTTGCAGACGCTGGTCACCGCCCAGTGGTTCTATATGCTTAACTGCCGGGTTGCGGATGGCTTCTCATTGAGTAAAGGGCTGCTGGCGAATCGCGGGATCTGGATTGTCAGCGGGGTGCTGCTGGTGCTGCAGCTGCTGATTATCTACGCGCCGTTTATGCAGATGCTGTTTGGTACCGAAGCGCTGCCGTTCCGCTACTGGGTGATCACCTTTATTATCGGTTTTGTCATGTTCCTTATTGTAGAGGTTGAGAAACCGCTGACCCGGAGATGGCGCACCGCCTGATCCTTACCCTGAGGCGCTGCTGCGCACCTGTCCTGGCTACCCGTAAGATGATGATTGGATAGCCGGCCAGGTGCAAGGCGCCGCCCTGGGATACCCCCCTCAGCTTGCAATTGAGATTGATATTGGCAATCATTATCATTAATGATGGTGTGCTGGAAAAATCAATCGATGTTAATCCGTAAGTTTTGTTCTGCTTATCCGCCTAAAGGGCGAATTTTTATCGCCGCGCTGGTCTTCGCGTTTTACGGTATTAATGCTGACGCCAAACCGGATATGAGGCCATTAGGGCCGAATATCGCCGACCGCGGCTCCGCGTATTATCACTTCAACGTTGCTTATTTCGATTCCCATGACGGCGAACGGCATTATAAGGTCTGGACCGCGATACCGAACGCGGCGCCGCCAGCAGAGGGGTATCCGATTCTCTACGCTCTGAATGGCAACGCGGTGATGGACCGGGTCTCCGACTCGCTGCTTGCGCAGCTTACGCAAAAAACGCCGCCCGTGATTGTGGCCGTGGGCTATCAAACGGCATTGCCCTTTGATCAGAACGCCAGAGCCTATGACTACCGGCCGGCCGTCAAGGAGGATCCTGCCGATAGCGGGTGGGACGCGCGCAAAAGCGGCGGTAGCGAGGCATTTCGCCTGCTATTACAGAATACAATCGTGGAAAACGTTGAGCGCGGGATGAAGATTGACCCGCAGCGACGGGCGATCTGGGGGCACTCCTACGGAGGATTATTTATTATTGATTCCTGGCTGGCATCATCCCGCTTCCGGATCTATTTTTCTGCCAGTCCTTCCCTGGGACGAGGCAATACCTCGCTGTTAGATAAAATGGCCGAGGCAAAAGCCGATGCGTTTAGCCAGAAGTCCCTGTACCTGATGGAAGGGGCGGTTGCGACGCAGCGTGTCTCTTCCGCAGGGGCAGAAGAGACACGGGGCAACGTCCTGCAGACGGTTTCTCTGCTCAAGAAAAAGGGCGTGGCGGTCAACTGGTGGCCTTATCCCGGGCTGACTCACGGGGAGATGTTTAACGCGTCGTTGCAAAGCGCGCTGCTGACGATGAGCGGTTATCCGCGGGGAACGGGCAAGTAGCCGAGCGTTACTTTCGTATGCCGCCGAAAGCTAGCATGAAGGTAGTGAATGACGTTCAGATGATGTGGCCATCGTTTGCCGTATAGCCTGAGCGCATCGCGCAGGATTCATTCACCCGGGCCGACAGCATCTTCCGGCGGCGTTTACCCTGGTGGTCGACGCGCTGCGCTGGCGTCACCAAGGCTAAAATTGGCCTCCATGAATCTCTTTAACTTATTTGCTGTTTTTATTTTGTGTTGGCATGCTGTTCCTGAATTTCACAGAAGACGTATCCGCTTAAGCTGGGTATTTATTATCGTCCCTGTGGATATTCGGACCCCTGGTCGCAATATTTAATATTAGACAAAACTTACAGAGACCTGAGTAACGCGGTTGTTTATAATATTAGGTCATTTAATAGTCTGGTTATATGCCAAATAGATAGCAAGTTCTAAAATTATACAGGACAAGAAAATAGACTTTTTTGCAAAAAAATAGCTCATCGTTTTATTCAAGTGGTAGGTAACATAATGAGAAAAAGTATAATTATTATCTGTGGGTTATTTTTTTCCGCAGTAAGTCATGCGAGCGCGCTCTATTTTTACGAAGTGGGTACGGAAGATGCTGCGCTGGCCGGAGCGGGGCAGGCTGCACGCGCGCAGGATGCGTCTACGCTTTTAACTAATCCGGCAGGAATGACGCGATTACCCGATCATATGCTGACGGGGGGAGTACAGGCTATGGGAGGTGATATATCCTATAAACTGGATAATGAATCGAGCGGGCGTCAAAGTCCGGGCAATGTCATGAACCTGTTTCCTAATGCCAGCGTGTTCTATACGCAACGGCTGAATGATTCCGTGTCCGCGGGACTGGGCCTGTACGGTAACTATGGACTTGGTATTGATTTTGGCAACTGGGCAGGCGATCGACTCATCAAAAAAAGTACAATGGTAGCGATGACGCTCAGCCCGGCAATTGCCTGGAAACTCAGTGATAACGTTTCCGTCGGCGCCGCTGTAGGACTTAATTACGGCTACCTTTCTTTAACCCGGAATGTTGATAGCCGTGATGAACGACAAAATGACCACGATTGGGCAATGAACTACCGCCTGGGCATATTGATGGATCTCACCGACCAGACTCGAGCGGGAATAACCTGGACAAGTAAAACTGACTATCACTTTAGTATTGACGGCAAGGCACGTTTTCCGAACTTGCCAAACGTCGAGTACGATCTACCCGTGGCGGCTCAAGTCCGCGCACCTCAGCAGGTCATGCTGAGTCTGGTTCATGATGTAAATAAATATTGGTCGGTCATGGGCGATCTTGGTTGGCAGGACTGGAGCCAGTTTGGGAGCCCTGATATTACGATTAATGGCCAATCGGGCAATAGAAACAACCGGTTAAAAGATACCTGGCATACGGCATTAGGCGTTCAGTTCCGGCCTGACGAGCGATGGCGCCTTAACGCAGGTGTCGCTTTTGACAGCACGCCATACAACACCCAAAGCGATGTCGCTCTGACTCTACCTACCGGTGATGAGTGGCGTTTTGCGACCGGGGCGCAATATCAAATGACATCGGCGAGTAATATCGGATTTGCGGTTGAATATCTGCATATGCAATCATCTCAGGTGAATTCCGCAGCTTTCGCTGGAGAATATAATAAACCCTGGCTATGGTTCGCCAGCGTAAACTACAGCTATCAGTTCTGATCTGTAAACCAGGCATTTAGTTTGGCTAGCATGACGATAGGCCTGCAGTGGCAGTCGTGGCTGCAACCGGCTAAAAGGACGGCGGAGATGGTCACCGGCTATCGCTATCGTACCGGCGGCGCTGGAGATAGGTGACTAAAAAAGCCTCCTTAAATTCCCATAAGGAGGCTTTTTTTAGTCTTCAATAATGGTATTCAGTAATTCGCTCAGCGTACGCAGTCCCGAAATATTCTTCTCTTTCAGATAACGATTGTTTATGACGTTTATCTTGTAAAGCCTGACCAAAGAACAGTATGCCTGATAGGTCTGACTATGGGTATCGACCAGTTCATCGATATGGCTTTTCTGCAGGTGTTCTTTTTTTAGCTGGCGATATATCTTTTTGAGCAGAGACTTATTTTTATCATGTAGTGAGGCATAGCTCGTAGAGTCTACCGGTGACCCCGGGTGCTTATTGTAGATGATAGGTATCTGTATTACATGTAGTTTGCGTAAAATACCCGGAGGTGATGTTTTGCAGGGGGCAACGACGCCCGAGAGTATAATTTGATGGAGCTTCCGCATTATTCTACCTGTGTTATGAGTGAGATATATTAATTATCATGCTACGCATTGTGGGTGCAAATTCAATTAGTTTAAAATTAAATGTTTTGCGGGTTAATATTTAAAAGGCAATATTAATGTATTTTATTTTGCAATGTATGTTATGAGCATGTCATAAAGATAATAATGACTTCCTGTCAGGCATGCTGCGGGGACTGCGTTAATGCGCCACATCAGTTACCCCTTGTATATGACTTAGGTCATTGGTGTGCTCAATTTGAGAGAGGGGGGCTTATTCAATGGCAGTGATTAAATACTTAAAACCGCGCGTAGCGGTATTTTTTTTGCGAACACTAAACGCGCCGTTGGTTGATATAGGGCGATGAATACTGGAATTATGTACTGGCGTCAGCAGGGCACTTTTTGCCGCGACATGATCATCTTTTTGCTGCGGAAACCTGGTTACGTCCGGCCTGTTTTGCTTTGTAGAGCTCCTTATCGGCTTTTTCTGCCAGTACGGCAAATGAATAACCCTTGACCCATTGAGCAACGCCAAAGCTGGCGCTGAGCCAGGGCGAAAGTTGAGAACCCCGATGTGGGATCTTCGCTTTTTGAATATTGGTACGAATGCGTTCTGCAATCATCACGGCTTCAGCCATTTCATTGCAATGAGTCAATATGACAAACTCTTCTCCGCCAAAGCGAAACGCTGTGTCAGATGTTTTACGTAATGACTGGTTGATGCATTTCGCAACGCTTAATAAACATTCATCACCGGCAATATGCCCATATAAATCGTTATATTGTTTGAAATAGTCGATATCCATTATGATCATGAATAAATTACCACCTGAGTGCGGCAGTCGTTGTGCCTGTTCCTCAAAATGGGTTAACAGGCTGCTTTTATTTAACAATCCCGTTAAGGCGTCACGATGAGCAAGGTGGGTGAGTTTTTTAATGAGTAGATTCTTTGCGTATTCACTTTGTTGGGTTCGGGTGTACCATTCAAGCAATATGTAGCGAGCGGTTATCACGACAATGAAAATAATGACAGAACCAGACAGTTGCAGAAAGTTAAATTTATCATAAGCGGTGATTTCGCTTAACAGCATGGCGATGCTGATCGGTACGCTAAATAATAGCAATACAGTGCCGGAGATATAAAAGGAGATGGTGGCGGGTAACAGCGTGCTGATGAGCAATGAAAGCGTTAATGAAGGGTTATTGTAATGTTTGACCATCATATAGAACATGGCGCCCCAGAGGATGCCTTGTAGTAGCGCGTATGTCGGTAGCAACCTGGCGAGATATTTTCTGGAGATCAAGGCCTTTAACGTAAATCCCAGCGCTGAAAAAAGCGTGGTTGCTATACATAGCATATTCATCACCTCCCGATAAAAGTCATTCGGGGTATGTATAAAATTGTTCAAAATCAACCACAAGCAAAAAACGATGTTAAGGCTCAGGAACCAGACCAGGTTCCATGAGTTAACAATATCCAGGTTTTTATGGTTTTCATTCGTCGTATTAATCATGAACCGATCTCGGTGGCGCAGAAGAGAATAATGTCTATATCCGTCATATCTTCAAGTTACCTGTGCGTTGGCTTTGTTACTCAGCTTATCCATGAGCCTCGGCCTTACGGGGCGCCATGACACAGCGTTCAAATCTGTTCCAGACAGATTTGTCATTCGCCCCAGCACGTCGTTATCTATGCTCCAGGTGACTAATGAGAGGCTCCTGCCTCTCACCGACTTCCAGCCTTCGCTGGTCAAATTTGTTGCCGACGAATTTGTCACTTCAATGCCGCCTTTAAGCAACGCGAATTATTTAGGGTATAAATATAACCAGTTATGGCCCGGATGGCGAATCTCGTTCGTTGTTGAAATCCAATAATAAACATATTTTTATTATAAAACTCACGCCATCCTGATTAACTGACGATGACGGCGTCAACTACCCTCACACAGGGGATTATTCTGCAACGCTTACCGTGAGTATCAATATGACTTTGGTGGAAATGAGTTAATACCTCTCATATTTAACGGAGTCCCTTGCCTTTAAAGCGAAAGAGGTCATCGTTAAACGGACAGAAGATCTGTACTTTATCAAACCAGGGCAATCACCGTCTGTCTGGCTGCTGACGGGACTTTTGGGTTAAGGTAAATCGTAAAGTACGGATAATGAATATTGGTAGAGATATATTATTTAATTTCCAGGTTGCGTATCTGAAACGCAAAAAAGTGACGTGTTCTTGAATTCACGCCGCACTGGTCTAAGCTCAAAAAGGCGAAAGCGTGTCGGGTTGTTGTAGCATAAAACAATAAATCTCTCTGTAGGTGAAGGTCATGAACAGGGCAATTTCCCGGGTAGTTCTGTGGTTTTTTGTTTTGATGGCTTATCCTCTACAGGCCGCGGAGCCACGTCAGGCACCTTCAGCGCAAGAACGGGCCCGAACGGTTTATGTTTTCCACCAGCCGATAGTGATGCTTCAGGCGAAGTTTGGCTTAACCACGCCGGAAGAGCGCGTACTGCGCATTCGCAATACCCTGCGCGGCTTTAGCCGTGAAGACGTGGCAAAGCCCCTGACTATTGTCCCGGTGACTCGATATAACCAGGCGGGACGCCTGATCGTGATGAACGGCAAACCGGTGATGCTGCTGGTGGAGGCGGATCTCGACGAAGGCGACGATCTCACCCTCGACCAGGCGGCATCTCGTGTCTTAACCCGGCTGGAAGCCCAGCGAAAGGCGCTAAGAGACCAGTACGATCACCGCAGTCTGGCGCTTTCCGCACTAAAAACCACCGTTGGCGTGGCGGCGTTACTGGCGCTCTGGTTCGTTCAGTACCGATCCTGGCGCTGGGTGCGCCGGGTTTATCGGCGCAAAATAATCGATAATAAAGGGCTTATTCCCCAAACCTGGCGACGCTTTTTAGGTGAGGTTGAAAGCCGTCTGTACGCGCTACTGATGCTAATGCTGGGTATCACCGCGATCTATGTTTTGCTCCGCTGGGCCTTCAGCCTGTTTCCCTGGACGCGCGTCTGGGGCGAGTCCCTGGGCGACTGGTCGATACGTATCGTCAGCCAAATCTCTTACTCCATCGTCTCAGCGCTGCCGGGACTGCTGGTGGTGCTTATTATCTTTGTGATGACCTCCGTCATCCTGAAAATCCTCAAAGTGGTGCTAAACCAGGTTGCCACGGGACGCCTGTATATTCCCGGCCTGCATCCGGAAACGGTGGGGGCTACGCGCAAGCTGATTGCGGTAATCGTCTGGCTGTTTGCGCTCTCCGCGGCGTATCCCTTCCTGCCGGGGGCCAACTCGCTGGCGTTTAAAGGCATTAGCGTCTTCTTCGGTCTGATGCTCACGCTGGGGTCCGCGGGGGTAATGAATCACGCTATGAGCGGGCTGGTGCTGATTTACTCCCGGGCGCTGCGCAAAGGCGATGTGATCCGCATTGCCGAAAACGAAGGGCGGGTGACCGAAGTCGGGATGCTGGCGACCAAAATTGTAACCCGGGAAAACTACGTTATTACGCTGCCCAATGCGGTAGTGGTCAGCGGCAAAATTACCAACCTTAGCGTGCAAAACCCCGACGGCAGCGTCAACCTGACGCTCAACGTGACGATTGGCTACGACACCCCGTGGCGGCAGGTGCACAGCATGCTGGAGCTGGCGGCGCGGCGGGCGAAGTGCGTCGATCAATCCATCGCGCCGCGGGTGCGCCAACTGGCCTTAATGGACTGGTACACCTCCTACGAGCTGCAGGTCAGGCTGCTGCCGGTTGAGCAGAACGGTCCGGGTGATGGCCTGATGGCTGGGGCGCGCACCGAGATGCACAGCCTGATTCAGGACGTATTTAACGAATTTAACGTGCAAATTATGTCGCCAAACTTTGTGCTGCAACCCAATGAACCGGTGATGGTGCCCAAAGAGAAATGGTTTACCGCTCCCGCACAGCCGCCTGGAGAGGGGTAAACCTGATGGATTACTGCGCGGTTTTCGCCGGGCACTGCGCCGGGTCGAATACCGTTTTCCAGTCTTTTTGCATATCGACCACCACCCAGCCTCTCTCTTTGGCCTCTTTTAAGCCTTCCACCAGTTTACCGCTGGCCGGTGGATGGCTGTCGTAGGCGTATTCGCGCGCCGCATCGGTATGGTGCACCAGCAGCCCGAAGGTTTTGTAATCCGGGTTGCTGGCGGTGTACTGCATCATCGCCAGGTCGCCATCGCTGTTGCCAAAAGCCGCTACCGGGCGCTGACCCATAAACAGATGGATCGCCACCGGTTTGTTCGCCGCATCGTCATTAAAGGCACCCTGCATAGTTTTGCGTATTTGCGAGCCATCTTTGGTCAACGAGAACTCGCCCAGGGCGAACGAACCGACGACCTGTTCCGGCGGAATGCCGTACATCTTCTCAGACAGCACGCGCATAAAATCGATGCCGCCGCCGGAGATAATCCACGTCTTAAAGCCATTTTCGCGCAGGTAGTCCAGCAGCTGACGCATAGGCTGATAGCCCAACTGGTTGTACTGACAGCCAAACCGCGGGTCTTTGTGCGCATCGACCCAGCTGGCGACGCGTTGAGTGAACTCGTCGGTGGTGATATCGCTGTGGGTCAAGGCCAGCAGCTTGAGCAAGCCTTTTTCGCCCGCGGCCGCCACCGTTTTCAGATCGTTTTTCAGCGCCGCGCTGACCAGCGGATCGTTTTGCCATTCAGGATGTTCAGGCGCAAGACGCTTAACCTCATCCAGCACGAACTGGATCTGGAAGGTCATCGGCGCTTCTGGCCACAGGGTGCCGTCGTTATCAAACACCACGTAGCGCTTTTCCGGCGGGATAAAAGAGTGGCTGTTGGCATCGGTGGCATTGTGCACCCAGGTTTCTATAGCCCGTTTAGCCGCCGTGTCGTTCCAGGCGGAAAGCGGAGCCGCCGCAGCGCCGCCGCACAGGCTCACTAATAACATACCGATCAACGTACGCTTCATCGAGAACTCCTTTTTTCAGGGACCAGATCCGGCAGCGATGTGGGATGCCAGAAACGGTGCCATTGGTGAAAAACATACCGGGCGCTCTGCGACAGCGTACGGCGAAACATAAACAGCAGCGCGACCGTCGCAGCCAGCACCGCGACCCACAATGACAGCAGACCCCACGAGGTTGGCGCCTGGCCTTTGAGCGCCGCTTCCGCACCCGCGTTCGGCGCCGGGGCAATCTTGTACTCACTGCCCGGCAGTTCGGCGGTTTGCCACTGCTGATGGGCGGTATCCCACCAGCGTAATTTTATCGGCGGAAGGGCAACGGTACCGGCTTCCACCGGCAGATAGCGCAGCGTTTCGACGCGTTGGGCGCCGTGGATATCGCCGCGACCTGCCGTCACCAGAGTATTTTGCGGCGATAAACGTTGGGTGTGCGTGCCGGGAATGGCGTACAGCAGCGGCGGGATCTGCGTTGGAACGGCGTCGTCGGCGACCACCGTTACCACACGCTCAATCACATCTCCGGCGTGCAATTGTCCATCATCGCCGCTGTGGAACAGGGTAATTTTTTGGCTCAGCGACAGGCTGGCGGCGGGCAGGAAATGGTCCGGCTGTTGTACATCGTCAGGCCAGGTTACCGCCTTATCTAACGCCGGCAGTTTTACCGTCACCGGCGCTTGTCCGGCTCCGGTAAGCGTCAGCTCAAAGGCAGGAATATGCAGCTGCCCCTGATCCCAGGCCGTTACCTGACGTTCCATACGAATACCGCTCCAGCTGGTGCCGCCCTCATGACGGGTGAGCAGCTGATTGGGTTCGGTGGTGGTCAACAATGCGCCATTTTCAACAGGGAAATCAGGCCACTGCGGCGGCGGGTTAAACCAGCTATCGGTCCAGAAGGTCACGGCGATGCGCACCGGCTGACCGGGAGCAACGTGCTCTGGCGCGATAAGCTCGCGCGAAACCGTCATGGCCGCCTGACTGGGCAGCGTGGCAATCAGTAATAACCACAGCAGCTTCATTGTTGATCTCCTGACTGGGTGCGATAGAGGTTTTCCAGCAGGCCGGAAGGCGAAACGCTGAGATTCTCATACCACTGGTTCACCTGCGGGTTGCTTCCGACCTGCGGCTGAATATCTTTCTGCTCAACGCCTTCCTCGGGTTTGAGATCGTGTTTGATCTCATCCGGTTTATAGTCCTGCTCCTCGCCCTGCGCCGACTGGCGGTCGCGCTCTTTTTGCCGCAGCTGCATGATGATGGCGGCAATCTTCGCCCGGTTGCCCTGCGCCAGCTGCCAGTCAGGCCGCAGACTGAGCGCCCGGTCATAGCTGTTGAGCGCCTGCTGCCACAGCTTTTGCTGCGCGTAGCTGTTACCGGTCCACAGCAGCGCTTCTGGCGTTTGTTCCGCCTGATGGAAAGCGGCGGTGGCGGCGGGATAGTTCTCCGCCCGATACCAGGCGATCCCCTGCCGCAGCGGGTCGGTAAAACGCTGCGCGGCGGTGGTGTAATCCCCGCGTGCGAACGCCTGCTGCCCTTGAATATCGGGGCTGACCCACGCATCCAGCCATGACGCGGCGTGCCCGGCGGGCTGCCACATCAACAGCGGCGCGATAAGCAGCCAGCAAAAAAGCTGGCGTCGCCACAGCAGTATGATGATCAGCATGGGAATGACCGCCAGCCAGCCGCTGTTGCGCCAGTGTAGATCGATGCGCGCGTTGTTTTGCGCGCTGACGGACTGCTGTATATGGCTGCGGATCGCCGAAAAATCGCTGTCGTCCGACGTCACCAGGGTGACCGGAATACCGCCATCGCGGATCTGCTCAAAGCGCGCGACGTTAAGCCGGGTATCGGTGCCGCGACTGGCATACTTCTCCGGCAGCGTCCCGCCGTGGGCGGTGCCGGGAACCCAGATTTGCAGCGGTAGCGACTGTTTTGTCAACCAGCGCGCATCGCGCTCATCGATATTATCCGCCACCAGAATGATGCTGCGCGGCGGCGAGGGCATATTTTTCATCGCCAGGGTCAGGGCCGCCTGTAGCCCTGATCCTTCACCTGCCGGAAGCAGGGCGGGGGACTGGGCATGCAGGAACAGAGCGTAAAAATCCTGATCGACGGTCAGCGGCGTGGTGAGCCACGCGCCGGACTGATACACCACCAGGCCAAAGCGGGTGCCGGGCATCTGCGCCATCAGCGACAGGATTTTACTTTGCATCCGCTGGTGACGGCTTGGCGCCAAATCGCTTGCCAGCATGGCGTTATCCTGCTGCAACACCACCATCACATTACTTTGCGGGGTTAACGCCGCGGGAAGCTGACGCTGCCAGGCAGGACCGGCGAGGCCGATAATCCCTGCCATCATCAGCCACGGCAGCGCGCGGGTTATTTTTCGCGGCTGATTGACGATAAGCGCACGGGCAAGCGGCTTATCCATCATACGTACCCAGGCGCTGCGTCCGGCGGACGGCAGCCACCACAGCGCGAGGCACAGCGGTAACAGCACTAAAAACCAGGGGTGTAAAAAGTGGAAGTCGCTCATGCGCTTTCCTCCCTGAGGACGCGATAAAGGGCGAACGCCAGCAGCAGCAACAGCGCGGCGGCAAGCGGCCAGCCAAACAGCGGCTCGCGCCAGGACCAGCCGATACTTTTAACCTGCACCGGCGTGATAGCGTCAATTTCCTGCCATACGGCGTCCAGCGACGCGCCGCTGCTTTCGGCAGTCCACGCGCGTCCACCGGTCATCTGCGCGATTTCGGCGAGCAGCGGCAGGTCGACTTTATCGTCCCCGGTGCTGTTCACGTCGCCAAAAGCGATGGTGTGCACCTGTACGTGATGCGCGGCGGCCAGTTTGGCGGCAAGACGCGGCGTCAGCTGTGAAGCGGTATCATTGCCGTCGGTGAGAATAATCGCCAGCTTACTGGCGGCGGCGTTTTGCGCGGAATCGAACAGTTTCACCGTGACTCCCAGCGCGTCGCCGATCGCCGTCTGCTGCCCCACCATGCCCGGCGATAGCTGGTTGATTCGGGTTTCCAGCGCCTGTTTATCTTCGCTAATTGGCGCGAAGGGCCATGCGCCGTTAGCAAAAATCACCAGCCCAATTCGGTCGGACGGGCGGGCGGCGACAAATTTTTTCACCGAGGCCTGTACCGCTTCCAGACGGGTGCTGCCTCCGGCGACATCGTTTTTCGCCATCGAACCAGAGACGTCTAAAATCAGCATGATGTTACGCATCGGTTTTTCAATATGCTGCGGCGGGGTGAGCCATTCCGGACGCGCCATGGCGCAAACCAGCAGCCCCCACACCAGCCAGAACACCACGGCGGCAAGCTTACCGCTGCGCACAGGCTGGCTGTTGGGCTGGATCTCGTGGATAAGCGCGGGTAAAAACGGCACGCGCACGTATTCCTTTAGCGGCCGCGCTTTAGCCATAAAAAAGCGGCCCACCAACGGCAGCAGCAGCAGCAGCCAAACCCAGGGCCAGACAAAGTCCACGCGAGAGAGATATTCAGACATAGGGTAATCGCTCTATCCATGCATGTAACTGCGCACGCAGACGCGCGTTATCGTCGTCATTCAACTGGTTTTCACGCTGGCAATAGCGCAGGCTAAGCTGTTCGCGCAGCGCGTCGTCCAGCGGGACCTGTTGCAGGCATTGCGTCGGGTTGGACGCGGCGCTTATCGCTTCGCGCGGGTGATGAACCAGCAAAATGCGTTTAATCAGCAGCAGCCAGCTATCGGCGGTATGCGGCTGCGACAGGGCGCTTAGCGCCTGGCGACGCCAGACATTCCGCCGCCAGCGGGCGTAGCGAAACAGGGCGACGGTCAGCCCGGCAAGCAGAACCAGGATGCCGAGCACAACCCAGCCCGGCGGCAGCGGAAACCAGGAGGGTGAACCGGGCAGCGCCGGCTCCGCCAGATGGGGGACGGTAAAACCTTTCTCCAGCATTCAGACACCTCGCTGTAGCTGTCGCAGGAGATCGCGGGTGACCACGATTTGATTGACCCGCACGCCAAGCCGGGCAAGACGCGTCTCCTGCTGCGCCAGCCGGGCGGTGACGCTATGCACGATCTCGTCGCGGCGGGAGGGGGAAAGGGAGAAGGTTGCCTCCTGGCCTTCGTAACGCGCGGCAAGCTGGCCGTGGGTCGGCAGCCGCAGATGGAGATCGTCGAGCGTCACAAAGGCGCTGATCTCCCCCCGGCGGCGCAGCGCGGCCAGCAGGGCATCGCACTGGCTACCCATATCGTGAAAATCGCTTATCACCGCAACCCAGCTCCCGGTAGGGATCAGCGGCAGGCTGTGGCGCAGCATATCGGCCAGCGACAGCGGATTTGGCGCTTCATGAGGATAGGCCTCGGCGACGGCGTGGTTATACTCGACGATGTCGTCCAGAAAGTGGGGCAGGGTCGCGTTCGGTGGACGACAGGCGCGCAGCGCGTAGTCTTTGTCGCCAAACACCGCGCCGCCCAGACGGTCACCGTCGTGCCAGCTGCGCCATGCCAGCAGCGCGGCAATTTTTGCCGCCGCCACCGATTTGGTCTGGACGCGGGTGGAAAAAAACATATCCCGACGCTGATCGACAAGCAAAAAGACCGGCCGCTCTTTTTCTTCATTGTACAGGCGGATCCACGGCGTACGCATACGCGCGGTGGTCTGCCAGTCCATCAGACGAACGTCATCACCGGGCTGGTAGCGGCGCAGACTGTCAAAATTAAGCCCGCGACCTTGCTGGCGCGAAATGCGCTCTCCGGCCAGCGCGTTGGGCGGGATTTGCCCTGGCGGATTGATAATAGAACGCGCCTGCGCCGCCAGTTTTAGCAGGCTATCACGCGAGACGCGGACGGCATCGCTCATTACGCCACCACCGCGTCGAGCAGCATTTGCACCGCATCGTCCGGGGTGCAGTTGTCGGCATTGGCCTGGTAGCTCAGCATCAAACGGTGACGCAGCACCGCAGGGGCAATCTTTTTGATGTCTTCCGGCATAACGGCGTCCCGACCTTCCAGCCATGCCTGGGCGCGGCCGCAGCGCTCCAGCGCCAGCGTCCCGCGTGGACTTATCCCAAAGGTCAGATAGCTTGCCAGCGTATCGCTGACGTTTTCAGGGTGACGACTGAGATCCACCAGATTGACGATATAGTTTTCAATGGTTGGCGCGACGTGAACATGGGCAATCGCCTGCCAGCACTCGGCAATCTCCTGCTGCGTCAGCATCAGGGTTTCGGCGGCGGCGCTCGGCTGGTTTTGGCTCAACTGCTGATATTTTTGCTGCTGCTCGGCGCGAACCAGCTGCATCACCTTCTGTTCATTCTCTTTCGAGGGATAGCTCACCAGTACTTTCATCAAAAAGCGGTCAAGCTGGGCCTCCGGCAGGGGCCAGGTGCCTTCCTGATCCACCGGGTTTTGCGTGGCGAGAACCATAAACACCCCCGGCAGCGGCCAGGTTTTGCCCGCCACGGTCACATGGCGTTCTTCCATCGCTTCCAGCAGGGCAGACTGAACGCGGGCGGAGGCGCGGTTGATTTCATCGGCCAGAATCAGGTTGCCAAACACCGGGCCGGGACGGAACGTAAACTGATCCTCCTCGCGGGTGGCATTTTGCTGATAAATCTCGCTGCCGGTGATATCAGAAGGGAGCAGATCGGGGGTGAACTGAATGCGGCGATACTCGCCCTCCACGCGGCGGGCGAGTTCGCGCACGGCGCGGGTCTTCGCCAGCCCCGGCAGCCCCTCCAGCAGAACGTGTCCATCGCAGAGCAGGGCGATTATCAACATGCGCACCAGCTCTTCCTGACCCAGCACCTGCTGGTTCATTTTCTGCTCAAGTTCTAATAGCTTCTCGCGCTGCATCATCGTTTTAATCCTGAATAGTCACGTTTGATTAAGGTGGCTAATCCCACCAGCATCGGCTCGGCGTAGTTGAAGAAGGCTTTGATGCCCGGGCACAGATAGTTGAGACCCGTTTCGCCGTCCGGCGCGCGCACGATGCGGTTTTTCGGACACTCGCCCCAGCACATTTTTAAATACGGGCAGGCCTGGCAATATTTCGGTAGCGTATCGCGCTTGCCCATGCCAAAGGCTTTCTGCCGCTCGGAGAACGCCAGGTGTGACAGTTTCGTATTAGCGATATTGCCTATCTGGTATTCCGGGTAAACGTAGTGGTCGCAGGAGTAGATATCACCGTTTTTTTCAATCGCCAGCCCTTTGCCGCAGAATTCGGAGTGGGTGCAGATTTGCGCGGGCATGCCCAGCGTTTGCGCCACCGCCGTTTCAAACAGATTGACCTGAACGCGGCCTAAATCGTTGTTAACCCACTCCTCGAACACCGCAATCAGGAAGTGGCCCCAGTCATCCGGGTCAACCGACCAATCGGTCACGACAGAGTCGAGATCGCCGGGGCGAGCGCGGCGGCTACCGGTCAGCGGAATGGTGTCATCGTGCCAGAACTGCGGGGCGGTCTGTTTAAAATCAACCGGTTCCACGCACGGGTTAAACTGTACGTAGGTCGCGCCCAGTTCCTGGGTCATAAAGCGATAGACTTCAAGCGGGTAGCGGGCATTGGTGCGGTTGACGGTTACCAGGGCATTAAACTGTACGCCGTGACGCTTAAGCGCCTCAACCCCGGCCATCACCTTATCAAAGGTCGGTTTGCCGCTACGCGTGACGCGGTAGCGGTCATGAAGTTCCCGTGGGCCATCAATCGACAGACCCACCAGAAAATGATGTTTTTTGAGAAATTCAGCCCATTTATCGTTCAGCAAAACACCATTTGTTTGTAAGTCGTTCTCGATGCGCTGGCCGGATTTTTGGTACTGCTTTTGAAACTTAACCACTTTTTCGAAAAATTCGAGCCCCATCAGGGTCGGTTCGCCGCCCTGCCAGGAGAAGACCACCTGCTCACCGTCTTGCCCTTCAATATACTGGCGAACGAACTGTTCAAGCGTCTCATCGCTCATGCCGGTATGCCTGTCCTGGTGCAGCAGATCTTCTTTGTGCAGATAGAAACAGTAGGAACAGTCAAGGTTACAGGTCGAGCCGGTAGGCTTGGCCATTACGTGGAAGCGACGCTTATATTCAGGGCCTTTGCCGTTATATTTCTCGGCAGACGGTAATGCGGTAACGGGTAGTGTTGTGCTGTACTTCATCGTATGCCCCTGAGAAGTGATAACAAAAAGGTGAACTGATTTTTATCATCCAAAGCGGACAGGCTGCTTTAGCAACCTGTCCGAGGTGGCGTTATTTATTAATACCGGGACCCTGCTCAAGCATGGCTGAAGCATCGGAAATGGTGAACGAACCTGGTTTCTGACGCGGTGGGAACTCTTTGAAGGTGGCCAGCATCTCTTTGGCATATTTCTGCGCACCGCCCATCAGGAACAGACGATCGTAGAACCATGAGTTGTAGCCCATACCGTCGCTGCCTTTCTCCAGCGGATCGATCTCCAGATCGAAGATCATTGGCGTACGCAGTTTGGTGAACGGATATTTCCACAGATCCAGACCGGTGTGCTCCTGAATCATAAAGTGCGCTTTCCAGCGGCCATAGCGCATCGCCAGCAGGTCGCCGTCATCACTCCAGTAGAAGAATTCTTTACGCTGGTTGTCGCCTTTACCCTGCAGGAAGTCGAGCTGGTTATAACCATCCAGATGTACCTTGTAGGTCATCGAGGTCGTCTTATAGCCTTTCAGCAGTTCATCTTTGATGTTAGCGTCCCCGGCGGCTGCGACCAGCGTTGGGAACCAGTCGTAGCTGGCGAACATGCCGTCAATGATGGTGCCCGGCTTAATATGCCCCGGCCAGCGAACCATGGCAGGTACGCGGAAGCCGCCTTCCCAGCCGGTGTTTTTCTCACCGCGGAACGGCGTCTCACCCGCATCAGGCCAGGTGGCGGTCATCGGGCCGTTATCGGTGGTGTAAACGAGAATGGTGTTATCTTCGATGCCGAGATCTTTAATTTTCTGCAGCACTTCACCGATCATGGCATCGTGTTCAACCATACCGTCGGCATAGGTCCCCAGACCGGTTTTACCGATGCTGCCGTCTTTCAGGTGGGTTTTGTTGTGCATACGGGTGGTGTTAAACCAGGTAAAGAATGGCTTACCGGCTTTTACCTGACGTTCCATAAAGTCGTTATTGGCAGCCAGCGTCTCTTCATCGACCGTGCCCATACGTTTCACGGTCAGCGGACCGGTATCTTCAATCTTGCCGTCTGCGGTGCTCTTAATCACGCCGCGCGGGCCAAATTCTTTACGGAAGGCCGGGTCTTTTGGATAGTCCGGGTTCTCCGGTTCTTCTTCGGCGTTCAGGTGGTACAGATTGCCGAGAAACTCATCAAAACCGTGCGCGGTAGGCAGGAATTCATCGCGGTCGCCGAGGTGGTTTTTACCAAACTGACCGGTGGCATAACCGAGCTGTTTAAGTGCCGTGGCAATCGTAATGTCTTCTTTTTGCAGACCCTGCGGCGCGCCAGGCATCCCAACTTTGCTCATGCCGGTACGGAACGGCATCTGGCCGGTAATAAACGCAGAACGGCCGGCCGTTGAACTTTGCTCAGCATAATAGGAGGTAAATTTAGCCCCTTCTGCGGCAATGCTATCAATATTCGGCGTTTTATACCCCATGGTGCCCTGGTTATAGGTGCTCAGGTTCCAGTAACCAATATCATCACCAAAAATAACGACAATATTCGGTTTTGAGGTATTTTGTTTGGGGGCATTTTCTGGTGCGGTGGCTGTCGCTGGTGCCGCATAAGCGCTGGACACTGCGCCGGCTGCTAAGGTTAACAGGCTGGCGAGCATTGTCCTTTTGAAAGGCACTATATATTGCATTGGGTGAGCTCCGTTATTAGGAAAGCGATTTAAGTATAGACATGGCGGCGATTCTGCAATTTCAAATATCAATAAAAAGACCTGCTGCGGATGGGTTAGGCCAACGTCCTACGTTAGATATCTGAAGTCTTAGCTTAAATTGCTGAAGATTGTGTTTTTTGAGATTATGGGTTTTCGCAGATCAAAGCGACTGCTCATTTATTTATTAATAAATTTGATAATTTAATATTCCAGTAAAACGTTTGAGGGACGAAGATCGTGCGTCTTGTCGAAGCGGTAGCCCTTAGCATGTTTTATGTTGCTGGTGGGAAAGCCAGAACTGCTGATGTTGATAGTCCGGTTTATATGAGATCTGGTAAACCATAACGACTATTATGATGACGTATTGTTATAGCATGATGACTGTCGCTTTTGGCTTTATTTATCTCCAGCGTATGTCGTGTTATGGCTTAAATATGCTTTTCTGTGGTGCGGCTAGTTTATTAATTTGTTAGTTGCTCAGTGTGATGACTTTTTGGAGAAAGGTTTTTATGTCCTGCAGGGACGTTGCGTATAGCGCTAGCGGGGAAAGATGCCTGGTGTTGTTATTTTTTGCTTAGAAGTGGGATACCGGTTGAAAAGTCGCTATCGTGCTGAATGGGCTGCAGAGGCTGTCACAGGTTGCGCTAAAGGCGGTGATGATGAGTTAATATTTTCATTGAGATATAAACAGTAGTGCATACCCGAATCCCGGGACGGACAGCAAAAAGCCCGCTTAAGTATCCTTAAGCGGGCTTTTCAAATTTGGCTCCTCTGACTGGACTCGAACCAGTGACATACGGATTAACAGTCCGCCGTTCTACCGACTGAACTACAGAGGAATCGTGTGAACGAGGCGAATACTACTGGTCTCGGATTTTTGTGTCAACACTAAATTTAACTTGCTGATTCAAATGGCTAAATTTAGCGCAGGTCGTTGTTTTAGTGTACTACCGGGTTATCACTATCATCTGGCGGGCTATTCTCACGTAATCTCGCGAGCGGATCCTGACGATAAAAAAGGCAGAAACGCTGCCAAAGCGCGGGAAAGCGGGGAGCAAATAGCTCTGGTGCGCTGAAGAAGTATTCAGAGAGCACGGCGAAACATTCTGCAGGATCGGTGGCTGCATACGCATCGATACTCGCGGCGCTTTCACCGACCAGGTCTATCTCATCCTGAATATTGTTCATTGCAGCATGGAGATCGTGTTCCCAGCCCGCCACCTCGCGCAGAGGGATGAAGGGCACGCCGCTTGCGCGATCGCCATTGCGGGTATCCAGTTTATGCGCTACTTCATGGACTATCAGATTGAAACCGGACGCATCGAAGGAGTCCTGAATATCCAGCCAGTTGAGAACAATCGGCCCCTGCTGCCAGCTTTGACCTGATTGTACGATTCGCTGGTTATGCACCAGGCCGATATCATCTTCCCATTCGTCGTCGACGACGAACGGGGCAGGGTAGATAAGCACTTCGTGAAAGCCATCTAACCATTCGATACCCAGTTCGAGAACCGGCAGGCAAAACAATAGCGCGATACGAGCGCTGTGCAGGGGAGTAAGCTCAAGCCCCTGTAAGGCAACCAGACGCTTTTGTTGCAAAAAGCGGGAAGCCATCTGCACCAGCTGCTGCTGCTCATGTTCGGAGAGGTTGGCTAATACAGGAATGGCAAGCGCCTTTTCCCAGGGGATTTCCGCGTTGCCGGACTCTTCATCTACTTTCCAGGGCCATTTAAATATCATATTGCTCGCAAAGTCGTCACTTGAACTGAATTAAAGAGACAGGAACTATTAAAATGCCAAAGAACCTGGCATTATAGCAACCTCAATAGCGGAGAGATGCCGGAGCGGCTGAACGGACCGGTCTCGAAAACCGGAGTAGGGGCAACTCTACCGGGGGTTCAAATCCCCCTCTCTCCGCCAATTATTTAGAAAAATCAATAAGTTGAATGTCGATTTTAATTTTTCTCTGCAAAATCCCCGCATTAAAATTTCTTTCTATCGCTCTGTTTTCCCATCCCTAATGCTGTCTTTTTTACCATGTTGCCTCTTGTTGGGCATCCACTTTTATCTTCTTTAGTTCACAAGCTCACATTCTTAACAACAACATAGCCCGTCTTGCATCCCTGATAACAAAGCAGTCAACTGCCCTTGCTACACATAGATTCTGTAGAAGTATCTTAAAGAGAAGGGATGATGGATGGAAAGGAGCGAACTCAGGAAAGCACTGGAGCAGGGATTGTTGTCAAGTGAGCGCATGAGGTGATAGAGAAACTTATGACCCTGACCTGAGCTGCCGGGATAAAAAGATCCCGTGCGGATCTGGCGCGGGATCATCTTTCTGCATGCCGGGGGCGAAAAGATTCAATAGTTGGAGGTTGAACTCCTCATGGCATCGCCCGTTTTTATAATGATGCAATCAGTGGTGCATTGCTCCTTTGCCGTCAGAATAACATTTTCTGGAAGCCTGAAATGCATGGACTTGCTGATTAAGATTTGCTCCGCCATCCCCTTGATAGCCCAGGGGGCCGCAAGTGAAATATTGCCAAACTCGTCATAACGTTGTGTTTTAGTAAAGGCATTATAGGCGGGATCTTGAATGTCAAAAAGAACATCCCCTGTAAATGGTTTTCCCACCTTGTAGGAAAGTGCGCTTGCTAATGCGTTTAACTCTGATTTTTGTGGGATAATGAAACCATTAAAGATATTGTATGAGGCAGCGATCATCGCGAATACCGTCAATATGGGGAGCGCTTTTTTTGCAATATTGAGTTTGCTAGTCAAGGCATCCACCCCAATAATGATAAGAGCGCACGTGAAAAATTCCAGTGCTATCAGTGACCTATATGCAGCCCAGTTTTCCTTGACTAATAAGTTTGGAGAGTAGGCGCCAATCCCCATGATAATAAACATGAGCACCTTAATAGGTCCTGATTTGCCTTTTATTATTGAAAATAAACCTATTGCGCAAATTATTAATGACAGCGTTGTGAATAAGGTGCCAGGGGTTATATTAAAGTTGTTGATTGCGTTAATCAATGGTTCTTTGACAAACCATCGTAATTTCTCAAGTGGATTATTCGTTAACTCGGCACGTGCAATTGAACTGCCATATAACCATACAGGTACAAATTTTGAAAATAGCAGACTAGCAAGCATGCCGATAAATAAAACTGCGCCACTGATTAAAACAATGCTGATGGAAAATGGTTTGTCTTTTTTCAGGCAGTTATCAAGCATGACGAAAAATAAAAATGCCATCGCCGTTGGTTGGTATATGGCAAATGCAAACCATAAAATAATGACGGATGCTACAAATCTTATAATTGTCGTTTTTTTATTGGTGGGCTTTAATGTCGCATAACTTATTCCGGCAAGGAGTATAGATAGTACAAAAGGGAAACATGTCGCCCAGGAGTTATATACTTGTATGGCGGGCGCCAAACATATTAATAAAGGGAAGGTGATCGTTGTTATGTTACGCTTGAATATGTTTCTTTTTTCTATAAATAAAAAGAGGAACAAGCAAAATATAAAAACCGTTATTATGGTGAAAAATCTAAGATAGGCAAGGTCATCGATATTGTGAACTAGCGTAAAGGCAAGTCGTCTGGCAATGGCATACAAGGGTCTGCCGGATTGCATATCCCATTGAAATGGAGAACCTTTCCCTGAAAAAACATCGGAAAGTGTCGACCAATCATCTGAAAATGCGTAACTAAATATAATGGTTGGGCTGTAAACTAAGAAAATTGCCGCGAGGTAAAGCATTGCAATAACTCTTTTAGTGTAGGGCGTCATTCGTTCGTCCATGGTGTTCATTGCTCGCCTCTCATTTCGTATCTTGCTACCTCTTCGATAAAATATTTTGGCCGGTTTTTGGATTCCATGTATATTTTTCCAACGTATTCACCAATTATCCCTAAAGAAAGCATCTGGACGCCGCCAAGGAAGAAAATCGCAATCATAACAGATGTCCAACCCGCAACGGTATTTCCCTGGATCTTCTCAATGAGGGCATAGATTGCAGCTATTGTAGATAGAAGGCATGTGGTAATCCCAGTGGCAGCGATCATCCGTAATGGGGTAATTGTCAGAGACGTTATTCCTTCTAACGCCAGTGCTACCATCTTTTTTAAGGGGTATTTTGACTCGCCTGCAACCCTTTCATCTCTGCTATAATAAACGCGGGTAGACTTATAACCCAACAAAGGGATTAGCCCCCTTAAGTATAAGTTTTGTTCTTTAAAATCCTTTAATGCTGTCAACGCTGTCTGGCTAAGAAGCCTGAAGTCCGCATGGTTAGGAACCTGATTGACACCCAGCCTTGACATCAGAGAATAGAATTTATTGGCTGTTGTCCTTTTGAATACTGAGTCGCTACTTCTGTTGTCGCGTACGCCATAAACAATCTCAAACCCTTCATTATATTTGTCTATCATTTTCTCAATGCAACTTATATCATCCTGTAAGTCTGCATCTATACTTACGGTAACATCAGTATCCGCGTTTGCTAACCCCGCCAGCAGGGCTATCTGATGGCCCCGGTTTCGTGATAATTTCAAACCACGAACGAACGACTTTTCCTGCGATGTGGATTTGATTTGTTCCCAGGTGTTGTCTTTACTGCCATCATCGACAAAGAGGATATAACTATTTCGAGCGATTTTTTCTTTTGCAAGGAGGTTTTTTAATACAGTGGCAAGCCCCTCCACGCAGTATGGAAAGGCGTCTTTTTCATTATAACAAGGAACAACGATTGCTAACGAAGGTATTTCACTCCTCGTGCGGTTTATATTTATTTCTTTCATTTCATTGACCAGTGTTTGTTTATAATAAAACCAGCTGTTGTGTAAATAATCATTCCTACAATTTGTGCTGTATAGATAGCATTAGGTATAACGATGAAAAAAACTTTCATTGCTATTATATTTAAAATATAACAAAAAACACATGTGGATACGAATTTGATAAATCTCAGGGGGTTTAAGGTCGTTGAGAAAGTGAACTTCGCATTCATTATAAAGCTGAAAATAATGCCAACGACATAACCTGCTGCATTTGAAGGGTAGACACCCGCACCGGCATGCATAAGGCCAAATATAACAACTGCGGTTATTGCTGTATTTGCCAGGCCAACGATAATGTACCTGACCGCTTCTCTGGATGTGTTTTTTTTCAAGGTATGATTAATCATTTATTGATTTACATCAATTTTATAAAAGGAAAATTAAGAGATTAAATGCGCGATCGATATAAGCAATAAGCTCCCGGATGATAAGTATTTGACGCCAACTCGTGGTCTGTGTCAACCAGGGTTTTTATCACAGTAGACATATTCCTCGACGGATGTTGTTTACGCTTCTCCACCCGAGTTTGTTTGGACGTGATTATGCCGAATGGAGACTATAAAAGCGGGAAAGCTATCGGGGGCATGAGTTCTGGTGCGGTCATTACCAGGCAGTCCTGCGGGATTAACAGTGTCTATTGTAGCGGTAACGATATTTATGCGCGTAATTTGTTTGGCTTACGGAGAAAAACAGGTTAAATCTACCGGATAGGGCGGAAGGTAAAAGTATTGTGAATACCCTGTTTTTTTATTGTTGATTTCATGGTTTAAATGATTAATTTAAAATCTCGAAAACCGGAGTAGGCGCCACGCATCCGGGGGAAATCTCCTCTTCATGGTTTACTGCATATGGATCGCAACACTCTATTTTTCTACCGTGTAGCGATACAGGATGACTATCCGTTGGTAAAAACGAAAAAAAACCCGCACAAGGCGGGTTTTAGCGTAGCTATACAATCTTAAAACTGGTAGGTAATACCCACAGCGAACTGATCGTCGGTGGCTGCGCCACTTACCGCCGCGTCTTCATCATCCATCAGATTGAATTTGTATGCGGTGTAAACGTTGAAGTTTTTGTTGAAATAGTACCAGGTACCCAATTCAACGTAGTTCATGATATCCGCATTGGTGTCTTCTTTGGCGCCCAGGTCTTTACCTTTCGCGTAGACATAGCCCAGGGACGGACGCAGGCCGAAATCAAATTGATATTGCACAACGGCTTCGATGTTTTGCGTGTGATTGGCAAAACTGCCAAAAGTCGTTTTCTCCAGCGGAGTCATGTTACGGGATTCACCATACATGACTGATGCATACAGATTATTTGCATCGTATTTAGCCGCCAGGTTCCAGACTTCAGCTGTCTCGCCCCGCTTGTCCGCTGCTTGCTCATCAGTACGATCGGAGTTGCTATAAGCGCCAACGAAACCGAAGCCGTCGATGTTGTAGTTAACGGAGAAACCGAAACCGTCGCCGTTTGATTTTTTCGCGGTGGTGTCGTTGTTTTTACCCTGATACTGCAGAGCAAAATTCAGACCATCCACCATGCCGAAGAAGTCGGTGTTACGATAGGTTGCTACGCCGTTGGTACGGCCGGTCATGAAGTTATCGGTGTAAACCAGACCGTCACCGCCCCACTCAACGAGCATATCGGTGTAACCCGCCGCGTCATAAACCACGCCGTAGTTACGACCATAATCGAATGAGCCGTAATCGCTGAATTTCAGACCAGCGAATGCTAAACGGGTAGCGCTGCCCTGCTGACCTTCCGGTTTGTCCGCTTTGATGTTGTATTCAAACTGGCCATAACCGGTCAGTTCGCTGCTAATCTGGGTTTCGCCTTTAACGCCGAAACGCGCATAGGAGGTATCGTCAGAATTGTTGTTGTCGCCATCATGGGTCATGATGTGTTCGCCAACCATTTTGCCGTAGAAATCCAGTTTGTTGCCGTTCTTATTATAGATTTCTGCTGCATTAGCCGCGCCAGCGACTAATAAAGCTGGAACCAGAATTGCCAATACTTTTCTTTTCATTATATATTCCCTTTTAATCATAATTAATATGAATTGTGTCATTCCTTCCGGGGTGACTATTTGATATTAGCGATTAAGTTCATTTTTCTTTAAATCAAATATGTAACTAAATTATATCTAATATTACAAAATGTTTCAGATATATTCTTTATATTAAAATTGTATTGTTTTGTGATAAATTATTTTCCGTGTTTATAGCTTTTAATAACATAGGCTTATGGTTATTCATTGATTGAATTTTGTCGTTGATGAGTTTCATGCGTTCTATGTTTCATCATTTAATATTGATTTTATGAATAATTATTTTCTCGTGTTTAAACGTGGGGTTTTCTTTCAGAGAGTGGTCTGAGTAAGAGTGGTTGATGGTGAAATGAGGGGCAGGGGAGGGGGAGTGGGAAATGGCCAGAAATTAAATGCCATTCATTAATTTGTATTATTTAAAAATGGAATAAATTCATTGAGTATATATAGCCGGTATTATGACAATGAAGCCGGTTGATGCACAGAAATGCATCGGGCAGAGAGAAATGCTGTCTTGCAAGAATTTTCGCTATATAATGTGATGGATGTCACTATTTTTGACTGGCAAGTGATGTTGCTTGTTGAGTACATGGAGAGCAAATGAATGGAAGATAAAGCGAAAAGAAGTCCTGGTGGAAAACTGGCGCTGTGGGCATTTTATGCTTTTTGTGGTTATTTTCTGTGGGCGATGGCGCGGTACTGGTGGGTTGTCGGGCAGATTCAAAGCGTGCCTGGCGCCTCGTTTGACGGTGAACTTGGTTCAACGAGTGGGAAGTGGATTGGCGCCCTGTTGGGGTTTCTGGTGTTAGGTATCGTGGGGGCCATTCTTGGTGCAATTGCGTGGTACACGCGCCCCAATCCGCAGATCTATGAACATCACGAATAAAGTTGCTATGCTCGTTGCTGGCCTGACACCTAAGGAACATGCATGGACCTTTTTCACTGGCAGCAACGATTTGAAACCTGGCTAACCGAACATCACGCGCAAGGGGATGCGGCTCATGATATTTCGCATTTCCGCCGCGTTTGGGCCACTGCGCAGCGACTGGCCGAAGATACGGATGCTGACCGTCTGGTGATCCTGACTGCCTGCTACTTTCATGACATCGTCAGCCTGGCGAAAAACCATCCTGAGCGTAGCCGCTCTTCTGCGATGGCGGCGGAAAAAACGCTGGCTATCCTCCAGTCAGCTTTCCCTGATTTCCCCGTCGAACGCTACGCGGCGGTTTTACACGCTATTGAAGCGCACAGTTTTAGCGCGGCGATTGCTCCGCGAAGCGAAGAAGCGAAAATCGTCCAGGACGCCGATCGACTTGAGGCGTTGGGGGCGATTGGCCTGGCGCGCGTTTTTGCCGTGTCCGGCGCGTTGAACAATATCTTGTTTGATGCCAGCGATCCCTTTGCCGACCGGCGGGAATTAAATGATAAAACCTACGCGCTGGATCATTTCCAGTGCAAGCTGCTGCGTTTACCGCAAACGATGCAGACCGAAAAGGGCAGGGCAATGGCGATACACAATGCGCGCTTTCTGGTGCAGTTTATGGCCAAGCTCAGCGCGGAGCTTCGCGGAGACCCGATGGCTATTGATGACGAGGTTTTGCAGCGCTTTAACCCACTCGCGTAAAACTGGCTGCGCTATTTATGGTAACCTCTGCAAAAATAGTCGGGCTGGTTGAGGTTATGGCGCAAAATTTATCCAAGGAAAATCCCCCGTCTTTGAAGGTTGAACATACCGGAGAAGACGCGCAGGCGCTATTGCGCCAGCTGATGGCGATATACGATGTCAAAACGCTGGTCGCGCAGCTGGTCGCCGTCGGCGAGCAGCACTGGAGCCCGGCTATCCTCAAGCGCGTTGCGACGGTAGCGCGCGCGGCAGGTCGCATATCCCACCAGGAGCAGGCCCACCTGCGTACGCTCCTGCCGCAGCCGCCTGCGCATCATCCGCATTATGGATTCCGCTTCGTCGACCTGTTTGCCGGTATCGGCGGCATTCGCCACGGTTTTGAAGCGATTGGCGGGCAATGCGTGTTTACCAGCGAGTGGAATAAACATGCGGTGCGCACCTATAAAGCCAACTGGTACTGCGATCCTAAGCAGCATCGTTTCAATGAAGATATCCGCGATGTGACTTTAAGCCATCTCCCTGAGGTGAGCGATGAAGACGCGGCGCAGCATATACGCCAGACTATCCCGCAGCATGACGTACTGCTGGCCGGCTTTCCCTGCCAGCCGTTTTCACTCGCCGGCGTGTCGAAGAAGAATGCCCTTGGTCGCGCTCACGGCTTTGCCTGCGAAACGCAGGGGACGCTGTTTTTTGACGTGGTCAGGATTATCGCCGCCCGTCAGCCGCCGATTTTTGTTCTGGAGAACGTCAAAAACCTGAAGAGCCACGATAAGGGGCGGACGTTTCGTATCATTATGCAGACGCTGGATGAGTTGGGTTATGAGGTTGCTGATGCGGCTCATACTGGAGCGGATGATCCGAAAGTGATCGACGGGCGTCATTTTTTACCTCAGCACCGGGAACGCATTGTGCTGGTGGGTTTTCGGCGTGACCTCAAGCTGCATGAGGGATTCACCCTGCGTGATATCGCCACTCTCTATCCCTCCGTTCGCCCGACTTTCGGCGAGCTGCTGGAACCCGCCGTTGATGACAAATTTATCCTCACCAGAGTGCTGTGGAAATATCTCTATCGCTATGCGCGCAAGCATCAGGAGCGAGGGAACGGCTTTGGCTACGGGCTCGTTGACCCAACGAATCCGCATAGCGTGGCGCGAACGCTGTCTGCCCGCTACTACAAAGATGGCGCGGAGATCCTTATCGATCGCGGTTGGGATCGGCCTTTAGGCGAAAAGTCTTTTGACGATCCTGAAAACCAGCTTCGGCGGCCGCGTCGGTTGACTCCCCGCGAGTGTGCGCGTCTGATGGGATTTGAAGCGCCGCAGGGGTATCATTTTCGCATTCCGGTATCGGATACCCAGGCATATCGCCAGTTTGGCAATTCGGTTGTTGTGCCGGTCTTTGCGGCGGTAGCGAAGCTGCTGGCGCCGCGTATTGCAAGAGCGGTGGCTTGCCGTGAGCAAGAGATTGACTATGGCCGACGTCCACGATAAAGCCACCCGCAGTAAAAACATGCGCGCGATCGGCACCCGCGATACGGCGATTGAAAAACGGCTGGCGGGACTGTTGGCGCGTGCGGGATTTTCCTTTACCGTGCAGGATGCCGCGCTGCCCGGCCGCCCGGATTTTGTGGTGGCCGAGTATCAGTGCGTTATCTTTACCCACGGTTGCTTCTGGCATCATCATAATTGCTACCTGTTTAAGGTCCCCGCGACGAGAACTGAGTTCTGGCTGGATAAAATAGCCAAAAATGTGGCGCGCGATCGCCGGGATATCGGCATCCTGGCGGAGCAGGGATGGCGGGTGCTGGTGGTCTGGGAGTGCGCGCTGCGCGGGCGCCAGAAGCTTAGCGACGAAGCGCTGGGGGAACGGCTGGAAGAGTGGATCTGCGGCGGTGGGAACTGCGCGCAGATCGATACGCAAGGTATAGGTCTGTTAGACGTTACTTCTCCGCCTTACAGGAGGTGACATCGCGGCGAGCCGGGAGCAGGTACTTGCCGAGCGTGACCAGAACGACGGCGAAGATGATGATTCCCAGCGCCAGCCACTCTACGGCGGATAGGCTTTCGCCGGCAAAACCGGTGCCTAATAGCACGGCGACCACCGGGTTAACGTAGGCGTAGCTGGTCGCTACCGCCGGTGTTACGTTGCGAATCAGATACATATAGGCGTTGATGGCGATAAGCGAACCAAAGATCGCCAGATAGGCGACGGCAAAAATGCCGGACCACGACGGCATCTGGGTTAATTTTTCTCCAGTTAGCGAGGAGGCGATCATAAGTACGATGCCTGCCGCCAGCATCTCAATGGCGCCCGCCATCATCCCCGTCGGTAGCTCGATTCGCGAGCCGTAGACGGAACCAAACGCCCAGCTCATTGAACCGATAAGTATCAGCAGCGCGCCCCAGGGGTTACCGTTCAGGTTGCCGCCGCTGTTGAGCAGTACGATCCCCGCGAGACCAATAGCGATACCCAGCCATTCAAGTTTACGGGTCGCAATACCAAAAAAGCGGCTAAAGCACAGGGTGAAAAGCGGCACGGTTGCGACCATGACCGCCGCAATACCGGAGGGCACGTGCTGGTGCTCGGCGAGAGTGACAAAACCATTACCCACGGCCAGCAGTAACACGCCAATCAGCGCCGCGTTGAGCAGCGGCTTTCGCGCAGGGAGCTTATGGCCGGTTGCCAGTAGCCAGGCGGTCAGCAGTGCGCCTGCGGAAAGGAAGCGCACGCCAGCCATCATTAGCGGGGGCCAACTGGCGACGCCGACGGCGATAGCGAAATAGGTGGAACCCCAGATGATATACAGCGCAAACAACGCCCCGATGAGCGGTAACAGCTGACGGGTAGACATACTTCCTCACGACGGTACAGAGACAGAAAGGGGGAGATATAGTAAACGTGAAAACTCTCGTGCTGGCGAGCGCTTTAATTCGCCTGCTATGGTTAAATTTTTGTTGACTATGGACACTGGTGGGCGAAAAAGCGCTTTTGCTTCATACTTCAGGAGGAACAACCATAAATGAAGGAATGCAATTTTGGCGGGAAGTAGTCTATTAACCTTATTGGATGATATTGCCACGTTACTCGATGATATTTCGGTCATGGGGAAACTGGCAGCAAAAAAAACGGCAGGCGTATTGGGAGACGATTTATCGCTTAATGCTCAACAGGTCACCGGCGTGCGGGCCAACCGCGAATTGCCGGTCGTTTGGGGGGTAGCTAAAGGCTCATTGATCAATAAAGTGATCCTGGTGCCGCTGGCGTTGTTGATCAGCGCCTTTATCCCGTGGGCGATTACCCCGCTGCTGATGGTGGGGGGCGCGTTTCTCTGCTTCGAAGGCGTCGAGAAGGTGCTGCACAGTCTGCAGGCGCGGAAGCATAAAGAGGATCCGCAGGTACGCCGGCAGCGGCTTGAGGCCCTGGCGAACCAGGACCCCATGGCTTTTGAACGGGATAAGGTGAAAGGGGCGATACGCACCGATTTTATTCTGTCAGCTGAAATTGTCGCGATTACGCTGGGGATTGTGGCTGAAGCGCCGTTATTAAATCAGATCCTGATTTTATCCGGCATTGCGCTGCTGGTGACGGTGGGGGTTTACGGTCTGGTGGGGATCATCGTCAAGCTTGATGATATGGGCTACTGGCTGGTGGAGAAAACCAGCTCGCTGGCGCAGTGGTCAGGTAAAGCTTTGTTGGCAATTGCGCCCCGCCTGATGAAAGTATTGTCCATCGTTGGCACGCTGGCGATGTTCCTGGTCGGCGGCGGTATTGTGGTCCACGGTATTACGCCGCTGCACCATGCCGTTGAAAATCTGGCCCATGGGCAGAATGCGGTGATTGCCTCGCTGTTGCCAACGGCCGCCAACCTGGTGCTGGGATTCATCATTGGCGCCATCGTGTTGGCTGGAGTGAAAGCGATTGCCGCTCTTCGTCGTCCGGCGAAGTAAATGTGCTCCTGCTCATGCAAAGTGGTTCAGCTTCGTCTAAGGTAAATCTGTTTCTTCCTGATACCGGAGGCAAAAATGGTCTTGTTGGTCAGTGATGAAGTGAGGCGAAAAAACGGCGGCCCTCGTATGGTCGTTACCGGGTTCGCCAGCGGCATGGTGGAGTGCCGCTGGTATGACGGTTACGGCGTTAAGCGCGAGGCGTTTCGTGAGGATGAACTTATTCGCGGAGGGGGAGGGAAGTCGAATCGCACCTGACCCTTTATCAGCGCCCGGCATTCGTCGGGCGTTTTCATAATAGTGATTATTTTACAAACAGGGAGCGTGGATGACGTTTGCTTCTTTAACCGTGCTGCGAGAAAACGATGGATAAGCTGATATGGGTGGAAAAATTGCGTCAGATTTTAAGCCCCGGATATGTGGTTAATCTCTGTTTTTTTATCGTCTTCTGCTTCTCCACGCTGCTGATATGGCGTGAGATCAAGGTCCTGGAAGAGGCCTACGTCGCAAACCAGCGCAATAATCTTGAAAACGTGGCCCATGAGTTCGACAGCCTGCTGCAGTTTAATATCGACAGAATGATTTTTTTTCGTAACGGTATGCAGTCGGCGCTGGGTACGCCGTTGGATTTTGCCGCGCTGCGTAAGGCCGAAGAGGATTACTTAACAAAGCGGCACGATCCCATATGGTCGGTTGAGATCCATAACCGCCGGACGCTGCCGATCTACGGCGTTGCGGATGCCTTTGTCGATGGCGACGCGCTTCTTTCCCGTGATAATCCCTTTTCCGGCAATGAGCTCATGGCCACACTGGAGTTGGGTTATATGTTGCGTCTGGCCAATAACAACCGTGGATTTGCGAAACGCATGCTGTACGTGTCGCGCAGCGGTTTTTTTACGACGACCGAGCTGCCGAAAAATTTAACGCAGGCGCTGGCCCTCTATTCGCGGGCAACAGGCGCTGCATGGTTTACCCGACAAACGCAGCGGAATAATCCTGCCCGCGGAATTGTGTGGCAAACGTTCCCCGATGATGAATCGCAGCGCGAAATGCAGGTGGTAACGGCATCTATTCCGCTTGATTTCCAGCGCCACTGGCTCGGCGTTCTGGCGATGGATTTCTCGGTTCAGGAGATGAAAACGTTTCTGGTCAATGCGATAAAAACGGGCGAGGAAGGCGAGTACCAGCTTTATGATAATCGACTCAATTTAATTGCCTCTTCTGCGCCGGGCAACGTGCTGACGCTGCTGTCGCCGCGTGAACAGGAGACGCTAAGCCGCGCGTCCTCCCATGAGAATCAGGGCGGGATTCGCCTGGTAACGCGTTATATTAGCTGGGAAAATTTACGCAATTTTGATGGAGTGCTGATCCGTATCCATACTATCCAGGAAGGGGTCCGCGGTGATTTTGGCAGCATCACCATTGCGCTGATGCTGATGTGGTTAATGTTCACTTTTATGCTGCTGATCTCCTGGCTGGTCATTCGTCGAATGGTGCGCAACATGAGCGTGCTGCAGACCTCGCTGGAATGGCAGGCCTGGCATGATGCGCTGACCCGTTTATTAAATCGCGGCGCGCTGTTTGAACGCGCTATTGCGGAAACTCGTCTGAGCGAGCGTCTGAAGCGACCTGTGGCGGTGATTCAGCTCGATCTGGATTATTTTAAAAGCGTTAACGATCGCTTCGGTCATCACGCGGGGGATCGCGTGCTGTCGCTGGTGGCCAGCACTATCGCCAGCCATATTCGGCAAGGCGATCTGGCGGGGAGGGTTGGCGGGGAGGAGTTTTGCATTGTGCTACCGAATACCCCGTTAAAAGAAGCGAAGGTGATTGCTGAACGGATCCGTATCCGCATCAATAGTCGCGAGATTTTGCTGGGAAACAGCACCTCTTTGCGTATTACCGCTTCGCTAGGGGTGAGCGCCAGCGATGATACCGGCGAATATAACTTCGAAAATTTGCAGTCAGTTGCCGATCATCGCTTGTATCTGGCCAAGCAGGATGGGCGCGATCGGGTCTGCGCTGAAGGGTGAAAGAAATTTCTCTTGTGAATAAATTGAATTGAAATCATCCACTGTGGTTATTTTAGTGAGATTATTCTTAAAAATCGTTTGGCGGCAGTCGGACGTTCGTGGAAGAACGAATGGTTGGAGTCCTTGCCTGGCGAGCTTTGCCAGCGTGACGATGAAGCTAAGTCACTTTTTTCAATAATTTGCCTCATGAATGTTTGTTGTCATGCAAAATAATTGAGGGTAATGTTTGTAGCGCATCGGATATCCTGATGTAACGAATTTTCAAGTGCTTCTTGCATTAGCAAGCTTCATCCCGACTCCTGCGAGTCGGGATTTTTTTCGCGCAGAATTCAGCGGTTGGCTTCGGTGACGCTGAAGTCATGGATATCGAGTTCAAAGGCCTCAGCCAGCTCGCGCCAGGTATGGTAATCCCGGCCATCAATACTGACGCGGTGGGGATCGTCTTGCGTACGCTGCACTTCACTTTCGCTGATTTCATTAATCGCCGCCAGCAGGGCGTCAACATCAACGCCGCCTGCGCCTTTATTTTCTTTGGCGGTTTTCATTTCGGCTACCTCGCTTAACTCAGATAGGGCCACTTAAGTATAGACGGTCTAGAAAAACAGCAGTTACCGGGCTGGACACTGCGCGATCGGCTGTTTTGTTCTACACTGGCTCAAAAATAGAGGAGATGAGTTATGCAGGTAAACGATCGTGTCACGGTGAAGACCGATGGTGGCCCACGTCGATCGGGTGTTGTGCTGGCGATAGAGTCGTTTAGCGAAGGGGTAATGTATCTGGTATCGCTGGAAGATTATCCGCTCGGCATCTGGTTTTTTAACGAGCACGGGCATCCTGACGGTATTTTCGTTGAGCGGGACGAGTGACTTGCCGCAAGTGAACTGGCGGCAGCGGCCGCCAGCGTCTTTCAACGCAGGTTGACATGAATTCCGGACGTGATGTTTTCAGTCAGTCGTACGATGTGATAAATCACCTGTTTATTGTGGGTGTGAATTTTCTTTTTAATATTGCCCTTGTGCGATGAGACGGTCTTCGCCTTAATGTTCATCTGCGCTGATATGTGCGAGGTTCCGTGACCAGCCATCCACATCTGCAGCATATTTGACTCGGTCTGGCTTAAGGTCAGCGTGGGGATATTAAGCCGGGTGGCGCGATAGTTCTCATATTTTAGGCGGATGGCGAGAATGTCATCCAGGTCTTTTTCGGTGAGAGATTTAGAGCAAATAAGTAAGTTTTTACGTACCAGCAGGTAATGGTCGAAATGAATATTCGCCAGCGACATAAAGATCACAAATAGCGTCGCAGGATACTGGCTAATGATTTGCCGGATAAGCTGGTTGCTGTCTTCATGATGAATAAAGCAATCTTCGTTGATAAATACCACTGAAGGGCGGCTGGCCTCGCAGAGGGTTTTCAGGCTTTGAGCACTGTGAACTTCAGTGATATCTCGCTTCCTTACCCCCCTGCCAGTCAGGTACCCGGTTAATCCCAGCCGGGTGAAGCTGCACAAATCCATAATAATCGTTGACATGACCCATCCTCAATCAACACGTAACGATAATTTATTCCTCGCCGATAAGCGATGAAGTCCATTTTGTTAGCAATAAAAACGACTGCTGCCATGGAACCATTAGGCAGCCTGAACTATTTCGTAATAAGCCCCATAATTTGCCAGGAATATTCTCAAAGTAAAGGCTACAAATCGCTATGTGGAGGAAATAAAAACATTCAATACCCGTCATATACAGGATGGTCATTTTTGTGGTTTTTTAAAATAGGATTATCCTTATATTGAATGGTTAAAATAACATCTTCTCATTTATTGGTTTTATAAGATGAGTAAGAATAACTTAACATTCGAAGGCAAATTCTAGCCATATTGGTTGAGGACGGCGGCGTCTTGCTGCGCTGCTCCCCGATCCGGGAAGGGTGGCGAGCTTAACGCTTTAATGCCACAATGTTTTTTTATCGGTTTGTGGGATGGATGATGAAAAAGATAGTGTTTGCTGGTGCTCTGCTGACCCTCGCCGGGTGCGTTCAGGTTGATAGCTACAGCGATGTTGTTAAAGCGCCAGCCCCGACAGGGCTGGAAGGATACTGGCAATCGGCAGGCCCGCAGAGCGAAATGATGAGCCCGGAGGCGATCGCCAGCCTGATTGTGACCAAAGAGGGTGACACGCTTGACTGTCGTCAGTGGCAGCGGGTCATTGTCCTGCCGGGGAAATTAATGAAGCGTGATGACGCGGTTTATAACGTCACCTCCGCTTTGGATGTCTATCCGATTGAGCGCGAAGGTGATACCTTGAGCTACGATCGGATGACGCTTAAAAGGGTGAATCGTCTCACTCCGGAATGTGAACTGGCATGGAAAAAAGCGTCAGCGGATAAAAGCGGACAATAAGCTTTTTGCGGGCTGAAAACTTTCTCAGCCCGCGGCGTTTCCCCCCGTATTTTACAGCACCTCTTCAATAACCCACACGCTCACGCTGCCGCCGTTACAGGTAAAAATGCCGTTTCCTTCATCGTCGGTTTCAACGATTTCCTCGCGGTTGCCGAGAAAATCCCTCCAGCGTTTATTACGGTAGTTTTCGCCCAGAGGCAGCGTTTTTTCGCCGTCGTCGCCGTTGGAAAGCACGACCACGCAGCCCGGATCGTCCTCGGTGCCGCTTCGGCTGAAGGCGATACAGTTCGGGTGATCGAACCACAGCGTTTGTACGCCGTGAGCAAAACGCTGACGGGCATCGATCAGCTCATGTAATTGCTCAATCACCGGCATCTCAATGGCGTAGGTCTCGCCGTCGCCGCCGGTGTCCTCATAGCTTGCGCCGAACAGATCGGCATAAAAGACTGACGGAACGCCGTTCTCACGTAACAAAATCAGCGCATAGGCCAGCGGCTTGAACCAGGCCTCAACTGGCGCCTCCAGCGCCTGCAGCGGCTGGGTGTCGTGGTTAGTCACCAGAGTCACGGCGTGGAACGGGTCGGCTTCCACCAGCGTGCCGCTAAAAATCTGGCTCATGTCGTAGTCGCGACCCTGCCGCGAGGCTTCATGGAATTTCATCTGCAGGGGGGCGTCGAAGAGCATCGTCTTGCCGTCAACCATGGCGATATACTGCTGGAGTTTATCGACTTCGTGCGACCAGTATTCCGCGACGATAAACAGCGGTTTTGTCGCGACCTCCTGGACGTGGTCGATCCACTCTTTATAAAACCAGGCGGGGATATGCTTAACCGCATCGAGGCGAAAGCCGTCGCAGCCGGTTTGTTCCATCACCCAACGCGCCCAGTACTTAATCTCCTCGGTCACCGCCCGATTACGGAAGTCGATATTTTCGCCCATCAGGTAGTCGAAGTTACCCATTTCATCATCGACCTGATCGTTCCATCCCTCCCCGGTGTAGTCGTTGACGATTTTAAACACGCCATCTTCGTCGGGATTCTCGATATGATCGATGCCGCTGAAGCACTTATAATCCCAGATGAATTCAGAGTATTGACCGGCCCGTACCGGAAAGGTGTAGCGTGTCCAGGCTTCACACTCGATAATCTCATCGGCGATTTGCGTGCGGTCGTTTTGATCAACACGCTGAATGCGTACCGGCTCTTTCTCATCCGCCCCCATTTTGTGGTTGACCACCACGTCGAGCAGCACGGCGATATCGTGCTCGCGCAGCGCGGCGATGGCGGCCAGTAGCTGGGTTTTATCGCCGTATTTCGTGGCGACAGACCCCTTTTGATCGAACTCGCCGAGATCAAACAGATCGTAGCAGTCATAACCGACCGAATATCCTCCGGAAGCACCCTTATAAGCTGGGGGCAACCAAATCATATTGATACCGATTTCATTGAGGTTCGGCGCCAGGGCCTCGACTTCACGCCATAATTCGCCGCCGGTGGGGTAGTACCAGTGAAAGCACTGCAGTAACGTGGGGTTTTTCATCTTCCATGCTCCAGACGTCATCAAGCTGACTATTGCAGTATGAGAGATATCCAGCAAAATGCAGACGTTTCGCCTACGTTTTCCCTATGCCCTAAAAGGCATCATATATAATAATTTGGAATAAGATGTAGCGTATCGATGTTGGTGACCAGGGCTAAACGCCTTACACTATTGCAAAATATCACTCTGTTAGGGGTATCTATGAAATTAGCACTTCTGGGTCGTCAGGCGCTGATGGGCGCAATGGCCGTTGTATTAATGGCTGGCGTCAGCGCAAAAACCTTTGCGGCTGAAAATCTGCTCAATCAGGTTAAAGAGCGCGGCACGCTACGCGTTGGCCTGGAAGGGACTTATCCGCCATTCAGCTACCAGGGAGATGACGGTAAGCTGACCGGTTTCGAGGTGGAATTTGCTAACGAGCTGGCAAAACACCTTGGCGTGAAAGCTGACCTTAAACCTACCAAGTGGGACGGCATGCTGGCTTCGCTGGACTCAAAACGTATTGATGTGGTGATTAACCAGGTCACTATTTCCGATCAGCGTAAGAAAAAATATGACTTCTCAACGCCGTACACCATCTCCGGGATTCAGGCGCTGGTGAAGAAAGGTAACGAAGGCGTGATCAAAACCGCTGCTGACCTGAAAGGTAAGAAAGTTGGCGTTGGTCTGGGCACCAACTATGAAGAGTGGTTGCGCCAGAACGTACAGGGCGTCGACATTCGTACCTATGATGATGACCCGACGAAATATCAGGATCTGCGCGTAGGTCGTATCGACGCTATCCTGGTTGACCGCCTGGCGGCGCTGGATTTGGTGAAGAAAACCGGCAATACCCTGGCTGTGACCGGGGAGGCCTTCTCCCGTCAGGAGTCCGGCGTTGCGCTGCGTAAAGGTAATGAAGATCTGCTGAAAGCGGTTGATGGCGCCATTGCGAATATGCAAAAAGACGGCACCCTGAAGGCGCTGTCGGAAAAATGGTTTGGCGCTGACGTGACGAAGTAACGGCTGGCGATGAAAAAAGGCGCTCTTGATAGCGCCTTTTTTTATTTCGAGCGCCATAGCGTGCATAATCAAGGATAACTCAGTCAGGAGGTCTTATGTCACTGCAAAATTTAACCCTTTTCCCGCGTCTGGAACTGATTGGCGCGCCGACGCCGCTTGAATATCTGCCGCGCTTGTCCGATTACCTTGGCCGCGAAATCTTTATCAAGCGTGATGATGTGACCCCGCTTGCGATGGGGGGCAATAAACTGCGTAAGCTTGAGTTCCTGGCGGCTGATGCGCTGCGGGAGGGGGCGGATACGCTGATTACCGCAGGGGCAATCCAGTCCAACCACGTGCGCCAGACGGCGGCCGTGGCCGCAAAACTGGGCCTGCACTGCGTTGCGCTGCTGGAAAACCCAATCGGCACCCGGGCCGAGAACTACCTGACTAACGGTAACCGTCTGCTGCTTGACCTGTTTAATACTCAAGTCGAAATGTGCGATGCACTGACCGATCCGAATGCGCAGCTGGAAGAGCTGGCGACCCGTATCGAGGCTCAGGGCTACCGTCCTTACACGATCCCGGTTGGCGGTTCGAACGCGCTTGGCGCGCTGGGCTACGTGGAAAGCGCGCTGGAAATTGCTCAGCAGTGCGAAGGGACGGTTGAGCTCTCCTCCGTGGTCGTCGCGTCCGGCAGCGCCGGTACGCATGCGGGTCTCGCCGTGGGGCTTGAGCAACTGATGCCCAATGCCGAACTTATCGGCGTGACCGTGTCGCGCAAGGTGGCCGACCAGCTGCCAAAAGTGGCTGCGTTGCAGCAGGCGGTGGCCAATAGCCTGGAGCTGGAGGCAAAGGCCGGGATTCAGCTGTGGGATGACTACTTTGCGCCGGGTTACGGGACGCCGAACGACGAAGGGATGGCCGCGGTGAAGTTACTGGCGCAGCTGGAAGGTATCCTGCTGGATCCGGTTTATACCGGGAAGGCGATGGCTGGACTGATTGATGGCATTAGCCAGAAACGCTTTAAGGATGAAGGCCCAATACTGTTTGTTCACACCGGTGGCGCCCCTGCGCTGTTCGCCTATCATCCTCATATCTAATGCAGAACACATAGAATGCAAGAAAGTATCCAACTGGTGATCGATTCTGCGCCTTTTCTGCTGAAAGGTGCGGTATTTACCCTACAGCTCAGCATCGGCGGCATGTTTTTTGGCCTGGTGCTGGGGTTTATTCTGGCGCTGATGCGCATGTCGCCCGTCTGGCCGATTAAGTGGCTGGCGCGGATGTATATTTCCATCTTTCGCGGAACGCCGCTGATAGCGCAGCTGTTTATGATCTATTACGGCTTACCGCAGTTTGGTATTGAGCTGGATCCCATTCCCGCGGCGATGATCGGCCTGTCGCTTAATACGGCGGCCTACGCGGCGGAAACGCTGCGCGCAGCGATTGCCTCGATTGATAAAGGGCAATGGGAGGCGGCAGCGAGTATCGGGATGACGCGCTGGCAGGCGATGCGCCGCGCTATTCTTCCCCAGGCCGCGCGCGTGGCGCTACCGCCGCTGTCCAACAGTTTCATCAGCCTGGTGAAAGATACGTCGCTTGCGGCTACGATCCAGGTGCCGGAACTGTTTCGCCAGGCCCAGTTGATCACTTCCCGAACGCTGGAGGTTTTCACCATGTACCTGGCCGCTTCGCTTATCTACTGGGTAATGGCAACGGTGCTTTCTACGCTGCAGAACTATTTTGAAAATCAGCTGAACCGCCAGGAGCGAGATCCAAAATGAGTGCGATTGAAGTCAAAAACCTGGTGAAAAAATTCCATGGACAAACGGTGCTCCACGGTATTGACCTTGAGGTTCAACAGGGTGAAGTGGTGGCGATCATCGGTCCCAGCGGTTCGGGGAAAACGACGCTGCTGCGCAGCATTAATCTCCTGGAGCAGCCGGAAAGCGGCACGATTCGCGTAGGCGACGTGACGATTGATGCCGCGCGTAGCATTAACCAGCAAAAAGCGGCGATTCGTCGTCTGCGTCAGCATGTGGGCTTTGTGTTTCAGAACTTTAATCTGTTTCCCCATCGTACGGTGTTGGAAAACATTATCGAAGGGCCGGTCATCGTCAAGGGGGAGGATAAAAATGAATCCATTGCCCGGGCGCGTGAACTGCTCACGAAAGTTGGGCTTACTGGTAAAGAGAATAGCTACCCGCGCCGTTTGTCCGGCGGGCAGCAGCAGCGCGTGGCGATTGCTCGCGCGCTGGCGATGCGTCCCGATGTTATTCTGTTTGATGAGCCAACGTCGGCGTTAGATCCGGAGCTGGTCGGTGAGGTTCTCAATACCATTCGTCAACTGGCGCAGGAGAGGCGCACGATGGTTATCGTGACCCATGAAATGAGTTTTGCCCGCGACGTAGCGGACCGCGCTATTTTTATGGATCAGGGGCGCATCGTTGAACAGGGAGAAGCGAAATCCCTGTTTGCTAATCCTCAGCAGGCGCGTACTCGACAGTTCCTCGAAAAATTCCTGATGCAATAATCTTTGCGCTGGCCGCATTCGCTCAGGCGGATGCGGCAGACCGCGAAGAATTTCCGGTTGTTCAGCAAAAAAGCCTCCCCAGATATTGGCGCTCATCAACGACGATACCTCTGTCAAGGTTTTGTGCCACATCAATTGGCATAATTTTTTAACGCGTCTGGCGCTTTTGCCAACCGCAGTCTAATAAATGCGGTGGCTACCATTTTTTATACATATAAGCAGGATTTATGTGTTAGCTTTATGTATTTATAATAATGATTATCACTCAGGAGTTATTTGGTCAGTTATGAGGGACAATGATTTTTTCAGCTGGCGGCGGGAAATGCTGCAACAATTTCAGTCAGTTTCTGTAGGTGAGGGGGTTTTTCATCTTCTCCAGCAGCAGGCAAAAGGGCTGGAATATGACTACTTCGCACTCTGCGTAAGGCATCCTGTGCCTTTTACTCGCCCCAGGGTCACGCTGCAATCAACTTATCCGCAGGCCTGGATGGCGCATTATCAAGCCGAGAATTATTTTGCGATCGACCCGGTACTGCGTAAGGAGAATTTTCTTCGTGGCCATTTGCCCTGGAACGATAAGCTATTCAACGATACGCCTGAATTATGGAACGGCGCGCGCGACCATGGATTACGCAAAGGCGTGACGCAGTGTCTGACCCTGCCTAACCATGCTCAGGGATTCCTGTCGGTTTCAGGCGCAAGCCATAGCCAGGGCCCCTTTGCGGAAGACGAACTGGAGATGCGCTTAAGAACCCTAACCGAATTGAGCCTGCTGACGCTCTTGCGTCTGGAGGACGAGATGGTTATGCCGCCGGAAATGAAATTTAGTCGACGTGAACTGGAAATTTTGAAATGGACAGCAGAAGGGAAAACCTCGGCTGAGGTCGCAATGATTCTGTCTATCTCAGAAAATACCGTCAATTTCCACCAGAAGAATATGCAGCGAAAATTCAATGCGCCAAACAAAACCCAAATTGCCTGCTATGCCGTGGCGACGGGCCTAATTTGATCTCATTGGTGTTCTGCGTGCCAGACGTAAGACCGGCTGTTAGTAATACCTTCAGCCGGTAAATGATTACTGACGATATGCCTGTTTAATTTGCTTAACGGTGCTGGAGAATACGGCAGCCTGAGCCTCATCTTCCATCTGCGCGATTTGCTTTTCCATTTTAATAATCACGCGGCCTGCATCAGCCTGACCCATGGCCTGCAGCATCAGCGTTATCATTGCTTTCAGACACGAAACTTCCTGTGCCAGTTCTTGATTATTTTCCGCAGTGGAAAAATCTGGTGTGCTCATCGATATCCTCGGTTGCTTTCTGCGCAAATGCGCATGACTAAAAGTGAAGGCGGCGCAGTATACCACAAGCAAAGGAAAAAAAAGGAGTGCTGGATTTCCGTTCTTTCATCCGAATGGTGAATGATTTAATTGACTGAATAATACGTATTCATGAGGGCTAAGCGGGTTAATTTTTTCATGGCGCTGTTTTCGTGTTAATAATTGTTACATATTCAGGCGCTTATTTATGGCCTACGCATTGTGTTGTGTTTTTACGTAATCTGTATGATGAATGTTAAAAAATAACTATTGCACAACTCTATGTTATGTATGGCTTTCCAGCAGGTGTGCAGACAAATTTCCATCGCTGCGTAAGAAATCTTTCCCAGAACATTTTTTGGCTTTTAAAATTAGGTTAAAACCCGGTAATATGTGGGAGATAAGCTATCAGTAGCGTTATCCCTAATTCTGGAGAATATTCCTTTGATCAACGTCCTTCTTGTTGATGACCACGAACTGGTGCGCGCAGGGATACGACGCATTCTGGAAGATATAAAAGGGATTAAAGTTGCCGGCGAGGCCTGCTGCGGTGAAGATGCCGTGAAATGGTGCCGCGCGAATCCCGTAGATGTAGTCCTGATGGATATGAACATGCCGGGTATCGGCGGCCTCGAGGCTACGCGAAAAATTGCCCGTTCCGTTGCTGATGCCAAAGTGATTATGCTTACCGTGCATACGGAAAACCCGCTGCCGGCAAAAGTGATGCAGGCCGGTGCTGCTGGCTACCTTAGTAAAGGCGCCGCGCCGCAGGAGGTCGTGAATGCAATTCGCTGCGTGGCATCGGGCCAGCGTTACATCGCCTCTGATATCGCCCAGCAGATGGCTCTCAGCCAGATCGAACCGGAAAAGGCGGAGTCGCCGTTTGCCAGTTTGTCTGAGCGAGAATTGCAGATTATGCTAATGATTACCAAAGGTCAGAAGGTCAACGAGATCTCAGAGCAGTTGAATCTGAGTCCGAAGACCGTGAACAGCTACCGTTACCGCATGTTCAGTAAATTGAATATTCATGGTGACGTGGAGCTGACGCACCTGGCAATTCGCCATGGCCTGTGCAATGCGGAGTCGTTAGCAAGTCAGTGAGTGATGTTTTTGACGCAAAAGCTTTCCTGAAAACAGTGACCAGCCAGCCGGGCGTCTATCGGATGTATGATGCTGGCGGTACTGTCATCTATGTAGGCAAAGCGAAAGACCTGAAAAAGCGGCTTAGCAGCTATTTCCGTAGCAACCTGGCTTCGCGTAAAACCGAAGCGCTGGTGGCGCTTATCGCCCAGATAGACGTCACGGTGACCCACACTGAGACGGAAGCGCTGCTGCTTGAGCACAACTACATCAAACTATACCAGCCGCGTTACAACGTGCTGCTGCGCGATGATAAATCCTATCCCTTTATTTTCCTTAGCGGCGATACGCATCCTCGCCTGGCGACGCATCGCGGGGCGAAGCACGCTAAAGGTGAATATTTTGGCCCATTCCCTAACGGTTACGCGGTTCGCGAAACGTTAGCGTTGCTGCAAAAAATCTTCCCCATCCGCCAATGCGAGAACAGCGTCTATCGCAACCGTTCGCGGCCGTGCCTGCAGTACCAAATTGGCCGCTGTCTGGGGCCGTGCGTCGCCGGACTGGTGAGCGAGGAAGAGTATGTCCAGCAGGTCGACTACGTGCGTCTGTTCCTTGCGGGTAAAGACGATCAGGTGCTGACCCAGCTGATTGCCCGTATGGAAAAAGCGAGTCAGGCGCTGGAGTTTGAAGAGGCGGCGCGGATCCGCGACCAGATTCAGGCCGTACGCCGGGTAACGGAGAAGCAGTTCGTCTCCAATACCGGGGACGATCTGGACGTTATCGGCGTGGCGTTTGATGCTGGAATGGCGTGCGTCCACGTGCTTTTTATACGCCAGGGGAAAGTTCTTGGTAGCCGCAGCTATTTCCCTAAAGTGCCCAATGGCACTGAGCTGGGTGAAGTGGTGGAAACGTTTGTCGGGCAGTTCTATTTACAGGGCAGCCAGATGCGTACGCTGCCGGGCGAAATCCTGTTGGATTTTAACCTCGGCGACAAAACCCTGCTGGCGGATTCCCTCTCGGAACTGGCCGGGCGGCGGGTTAACGTACAGACTAAACCCCGCGGCGATCGCGCCCGCTACCTGAAGCTGGCGCGAACTAACGCCGCGACCGCGCTGACCACCAAACTTTCCCAGCATTCGACGATTACCCAACGCCTGCGGGCGCTGGCGACATTGCTCAAGCTTCCTGCCGTCAACCGGATGGAATGCTTTGATATCAGCCATACGATGGGTGAACAAACGGTTGCGTCATGCGTGGTTTTTGATAGCAACGGACCGCTACGAGCGGAGTATCGCCGCTACAATATCACCGGCATCACGCCGGGAGATGATTATGCGGCGATGAACCAGGTTCTGCGTCGTCGTTACGGCAAGGCAATAGAAGAGAATAAAATCCCCGATGTCATTCTGATCGACGGCGGTAAAGGCCAGCTTGGGCAGGCGAAAGCGGTTTTTGCCGAACTTGATGTGCCGTGGGATAAAAATCATCCTCTACTATTGGGCGTGGCAAAAGGCAGCGATCGTAAAGCAGGGCTGGAGACGTTATTCTTCGAACCAGAAGGCGAGGGTTTTAGCCTGCCGCCGGATTCTCCCGCGCTGCATGTGATTCAGCATATTCGCGACGAGTCGCACGATCATGCCATTACCGGCCACCGTAAGAAACGGGCAAAAGTAAAAAGCACCAGCACGCTGGAAACCATTGAGGGCGTCGGACCCAAACGCCGACAGATGCTGCTGAAATATATGGGCGGTCTGCAGGGGTTGCAGAAAGCCAGCGTCGAAGAAATTGCGCAAGTACCGGGTATATCTCACGGTCTGGCAGAAAAGATCTTCTACTCGTTGAAACATTAGGGGCTCTGTAGCAACATAGGGCTAATTTTTACTTACAACAGATAGTTACCCGTTACTATGCAATTTAATATCCCTACATTGCTTACCCTGTTTCGCGTCATTCTTATTCCTTTCTTTGTACTGGCGTTTTACCTGCCGTTTACCTGGGCGCCTTTTGCCTGCGCGCTGATTTTCTTTGTTGCCGCCGTGACCGACTGGTTCGATGGTTACCTGGCGCGTCGCTGGAATCAGAGCACCCGTTTCGGTGCCTTTCTCGATCCGGTTGCCGATAAAGTTATGGTTGCCATTGCGATGGTCCTGGTTGCCGAGCATTATCATACCTGGTGGGTGACGTTACCGGCCGCCACGATGATCGCTCGTGAAATTATTATCTCCGCACTGCGCGAGTGGATGGCTGAACTGGGCAAGCGCAGCAGCGTTGCGGTATCCTGGATAGGCAAAGTAAAGACCACCGCGCAAATGGCGGCGCTGGTGTGGATGCTGTGGCGGCCAAATATCTGGGTCGAGTGGGCGGGAATTGGTCTGTTTCTCGTGGCGGCAGTGCTGACGCTATGGTCTATGCTGCAATATTTGAACGCGGCGCGCGGCGATTTGCTTGATCAGTGATCGTTTCGGCGCAATTTTCAGCAAACAACACAAGGTTTTAAAAAATATCGTTGACTCATTGCGCCAGGTAAGTAGAATGCAACGCATCGAACGGCAGCACAGTCTGGCAGACGATAACAAAATCAAGTAATTAGCAAATTAGCTTGATGATGCGGGAATAGCTCAGTTGGTAGAGCACGACCTTGCCAAGGTCGGGGTCGCGAGTTCGAGTCTCGTTTCCCGCTCCAGTTTAGAACATCGGCAGTTGCGGGTGTTAAAGCATTAAGGCGCGTTAGCAAAGCGGTTATGTAGCGGATTGCAAATCCGTCTAGTCCGGTTCGACTCCGGAACGCGCCTCCAATTTCTATCCCGAGCCCGGATGGTGGAATCGGTAGACACAAGGGATTTAAAATCCCTCGGCGTTCGCGCTGTGCGGGTTCAAGTCCCGCTCCGGGTACCATTGGGATAAAAGCAGAATAATCAAAGCAATAAGCAGTGTCGTGAAACCACCTACGGGTGGTTTTTTTGTTTTTCCACCATGTCCCTTTAGTCCCTCAACGTCACCTCACTCTATTTTGTCATAGGACAAAACAAATTTCTGTTGCTACTATTTGCCAGCACTCGATCATTATCTCAATAAGTGGGGATGAAATGTTTACTGGCCTTTGCGCTTTTCCTCTGACTCCGTTCAATCATCACGTCGTTGATGAAACCGCTTTTGCTCACATTGTTACTCATCTCGTTGACGCTGCTGTCGATTCGCTCGGCGTGCTCGGCTCGACGGGAAGCTACGCATACCTCAGCCGTGAGCAGAGAATGCAGGTTGTCCGACAGGCAAAATCGCATGCCGGCTCGGTGCCGCTGATGGTAGGGATCGGGGCGGTGGGAACCGATCAGGTTCTTCGTCTGGCAGACGATGCCCAGCGGGCAGGTGCGAACGCGCTACTCCTGCCGGTGATGGCTTATCAGCCCCTGTCAGATGAGGAAATTTTAACTTTTTACCAGACCGTTTGTCGCCATGTCTCAGTACCCGTTTGCGTTTACGACAATCCAGTTACTACCCATATTTCTCTGTCCGATGAGCTCAAAAGCGCGATAGCCGCGCTGCCGGGAATTGCCTCAATTAAAATACCCGGACCTGCCAGCCATGAAGTCGCGCAACGTGTGCAGAGCCTGCGGCGACAGCTCCCGGACGGGGTGTCTATTGGAATTAGCGGAGACGCCTGTGCGGCTGATGGGCTGAACGCCGGCTGTGCGGTATGGTATTCCGTGTGCGGCGGACTTTTTCCGAACGTTGCCCAAGAGATAGTGGCAGCCGCGACGCGGGGCGAGGCCCAGCGGGCGATGGCGATAAGCGCCAGGCTGGAGCCGCTGTGGATGCTGTTCCGCAAGCATGGCGGAAGCCTGCGGGTCATTGCCGCCGCAGCGACGATTCTCGGTATTTGCGCTGAGGATTGCTTACCGCGCCCGCTGTTACCGCTCTCGCCGGAGGCCTTTAGCGAGATTGCTGAGACGCTGCGCAGCCTGAACCTTCAGTAGCCGGGTGGTTTTCTCTCGCTATTTCCGCTACTGTAAGCGCCATTTTTTACGACGATGAGCCTGTTTATGAAAACTGGACCCCTGAACGAAAGCGAAGTTGAATGGCTGGATGATATCCTGTCGAAATACGCGGTTGAAGGCACCATCATGGACGTTGCCGAGCTTGATGGGCTGCTGACGGCCATTCTCTCCGGGCCGACGGAGATTGAGCCTGCGCAGTGGCTGATGGCTATCTGGGGCGGAGCGGATAACGTGCCGCGCTGGGCCAACGATCGCGAACGGGATCGTTTTGTGAACCTGACGCTGCAGCAAATGAGCGATATTGCCGAGCGTTTAAGCGATTATCCCGATCAGTTCGAGCCGATGTTTGGCAGCCGGGAAGAGGAAGGGCAGGAGCTTACGATTGTTGAAGAGTGGTGCTTCGGCTATATGCGCGGAGTAGGATTGAGCGACTGGTCCGCGCTGCCGGCTGCGCTGCAGCCGGAGTTGGACGTCATCGCCCTGCACGGTACCGAGGAGCGATTCGAGGCGCTTGATGAATTATCCGCCGAAGCGTTTATTGCCAGCGTTGAGCGAATTCGTCCTGCGGCCCTGGCGCTATACAACTACTGGACTGAGCACGCGCAACCGGCGGAAGTTCAGCAGCCCATCAGAAATGAGGCGAAGATTGGGCGCAACGATCCTTGCCCGTGCGGCAGCGGTAAGAAATACAAGCAGTGCTGTTTAGTGAAATAAAAGAAGGGGGCTAAATCGGCCCCTTCTTTTTTTACCCCACCGCGGGCAGCAGGCCTGCGACTATCGCAAACTGAATCGCGACAATGCCGATTCCGCATAGTAGAACAAGCCATAGCGCGGGAGAACCGCCCGCCACTCGCCATGCGGCATTGGGGTGCTGCTGACGGCTCTTCATGACCAGCAGCGAAGGCAGCATGAGCGCGAGCACGGCCAGCGCGACGCCCGCGTAACCTAACGCCATCACGAAGCCGCGTGGATAAAATAGCGCGAAGGCCAGAGGGGGCAAAAAGGTAATCAGACCGCTCTGTATCCGTCCTGCGGCGCTGTCCTGGCGTTGAAACAGATCGGCCAGATAGTCGAACAACCCAAGTGCCACGCCGAGGAACGACGTCGCCAGCGCCAGATCGGCAAACAAATGTACCGCCAGTTCAACGTGCGCAGAGGCAACCACTTCACGGATCGCTTCCAGCAGGCCATTAAGCCCGGCATTTTTTGCCAGCAGCGCGGTAAATACCGGGGAGTCAATACTGCCAAGCGTCGCTAGCTGCCAGAAAATATAGGCGACCAGGGGAATAAAGCTCCCGATGACAAATACCCGGCGCAGCTTGCGAATATCTCCGCCCAGATAACTCACAATACTGGGTATGCTGCCGTGAAAACCAAAGGAAGTAAAAATCACCGGAATGGCCGATAGCGCCAGTCCTTGCTGTAGTGGCAGAGTCAGCAGATTTATCTGGTGAATATGCGGCAGGAGAAGAGCCAGCATAATGGCGAGAAAGATAATTTTTGCGCTGAATAAAAAGCGGTTAAAAAGATCGACCAGCGAGGTCCCGATGCACACTACCGTTCCGCCGATCCCGGTAAAAATCAGGACACCTGCCGCGGGAGGCAGGCGCCAGTCCAGCCACTGATTGAGGCTTGAAGCCAGCAGCTCGCCAGCGCCGCTGATATAGGCAGCGGTGAGCGCGTACAGCAGAAACAGCATGCAAAAACCGGTGGCCCACTGCCCGTAACGCCCCAGATAGCGAGCCGCCAGCGAACCCAGCCCCATATCCGCCGACACGTGTTGATACACTTCCAGCAGCAGTAAAGCGGTGTAACACATCAGCGCCCACAGCGTTATCAGCAAACCTAACGTGACGCCGAAACCGACGCCCGCCGATGCCAACGGCATTGCTAACATCCCGGCGCCGATGGTGGTGCCGGCAACGATTAAAATACTACCCAGAGTGCGGTTCTTCACGCTTTTCTCTATCCATCACGGAATACACAATAAATTATGCCGCGCAGAGTATGTGAAATCAGTGAGTTCGTCAAATGAGGGTTACAGATGGTGTAATGATAAATTTACAATCTCAAAGGGGTTGCGCTAAAGCTGCGCTGGCGCAATAACCTGCCGCTGCGGCTGGTTTACTCTTCGGTGTTTACGGGAGGGGTTATGCCATCAATACACGGTCACGAAGTGCTGCAAATGATGATTTCATCAGGCGAGTCTTACACTGTTGCAACGCTGGAAGCGGCGATTATCGTACGTTTTGGGAAAGAGGCTCGATTCCATACCTGCTCGGCGGAAAATCTGAGCGCGGCGGAGCTGGTGGCGTTTTTGCAGAAAAAAGGCAAGTTTATTGCCGCTGATGAAGGCTTTAATACGCACGAAAGTAAAATTTGCCGTCATTAATCTGGCAGCGAGCGCTGAGCCTCGCTGCCGTATTTATTAATTTTGCGTATCGAGCGTTGCCAACTCTTTATCAATAAAATACAGGCCTTCGCCGCTTTTGCCGGCGAGGGACAGTTTATCAATAACGGATTTAAACAGTTTTTCTTCTTCGTGCTGTTCAGCAACGTACCACTGCAGGAAATTAAATGTTGGATAATCCTGACTGGTCATCGCCGCATGGGCCAGTTCGTTAATTTTCTGCGTAATCAACTGTTCATGTTCATAGGTCGCGCGAAACAGCTCATCCAGAGAGGTATATTCTGCAACCGGCGAAGCGATAGCGGTGATGCTGGGCAGGCTACCGGTATCGGTCAGGTAGTCGAACAGGCGCTGCATATGGGTCATCTCTTCCTGTGCGTGGCGGCGCAGAAACGCGGCGGCGCCTTCAAAACTGTGGTAGCTGCACCAGGCGCTCATTTGCTGATAAAGCAGAGAAGAATAAAGTTCAAGGTTCATCTGCGCATTCAGCTTATCGATCATTTCAGTTTTTAGCATCAGGCTGCTCCGGGAAAATAGAGTTAAGGATTATTGTGCGCTCACTATAATTTGTTATTAATTTATTTGCAAAAAGTAAATTAATAAAATTATTTATTAATAATGCAAATGGGAATAACACGCATTGGCGATTTAAAAATAATGAGAATGGTTTTAATTTAATATTTCATGTGAAAAAACGGCGAGCCAAATTTAGCGGTAAAAATAGACGTGCCCGGCGGCCGCGGCGGGATTCGTATGACGCGGATAAGTAAGGTGGGCGCCTTACCGCCAGGGGATGTAAGTCAAAAGTGTGAGGCGAGATGCAGTTTCTAAAACAACTTTTCATAAAATTTGAAAGTATGTTCGTAAGGTAGTATTGTTCTTAGCAACGCTAACGAACTATCGCGGGAGTGTCCGCACAGCATTCAGGAGAGTAAAGCATGAAAATCGCACTGATGATGGAAAACAGCCAGGCGAACAAAAACGCCATCATCCTCAATGAATTAAACGCCGTTGCTGACGAGAAAGGTTTCCCGGTTTACAACGTCGGGATGAGCGATGAAAACGACCATCACCTGACCTATATCCATCTGGGTATCATGGCCAGCATCTTGCTGAATTCGAAAGCGGTCGACTTTGTCGTGACCGGCTGCGGCACGGGCCAGGGCGCGCTGATGTCGCTGAATATTCACCCGGGCGTGGTTTGCGGCTACTGCATCGATCCTGCGGATGCCTTCCTGTTTGCGCAGATCAACAACGGTAACGCGCTTTCTCTGCCGTTTGCGAAAGGGTTTGGCTGGGGCGCAGAGCTGAACGTCCGCTTTATCTTTGAAAAGGCCTTCACCGGCCGTAATGGCGAAGGCTATCCGCCGGAGCGTAAAGAGCCTCAGGTGCGTAACGCCGGGATCCTGAACACGGTCAAAGCTGCGGTTGTTAAGGAGAACTACCTGGATACGCTGCGCGCCATCGATCCGGAGCTGGTAAAAACTGCCGTTTCTGGCCCTCGTTTCCAGCAGTGTTTCTTTGAGAACTGCCAGGATAAAGAGATCGAAGCGTTCGTTCGCCAGATCGTCGGTTAATATCCGGTCAGTATGAAATTTGCCAGGCCAGCGCTGCTGGCCTTTTCTTTCGTTATTTCTTTTTGTTCGACACGCTGCTACCCGCCTCTCTGTTCAGATGCAGGCTATCAATCATTCCTACCAGGCAAATCAGCGCAATAAAAATAAACGACAGGCGGAAGCTGATGCCCGGCAGATGAGAAAGCATAAACCAGTCGCTCAACGCTTCCCCAAGACGAATACCAATCGCGCCGAGCGTGATCCCAAGCCCAACGGCCAGCTGTGAAGCGGTGCTGAACAGGGTATTGGCATAGCTCATTTGCGTGGCAGGTACATCGGCAAACGCGAGCGTGCTGATGCCGGTAAACTGGATAGAACGGAAGACCCCGCCGAGATAGAGAATCACAACGATCAGCCAAACCGGCGTTTGCGGGGTTAAAAAGGCGCAGGCCAGCAGCGACAAAACGTTTAATGCGCCGTTAATCAGCAACAGTCGGCGAAAGCCCAACCAGCGGATCAGCGGCGTTGTGAGGGGCTTGATGGTTAAGTTGCCGACAAACACGGCCAGCACCAGCAGCCCCGAGTGGAAAGGGTCCATACCAAATCCGACCTGGAACAGCAGCGGCAGCAGAAACGGCACGGCGCTAATGGAAGCGCGGAACAGGGAACCGCCGTACATGGTGACCCTGAAGGTGGGGATCTGTAGGGCATCAAGGCGCACCATTGGCCACGCGGTTCGACGGAAATGCCGCAGCGAGAAGAGCATGCAGCCAAGGCCTAACGCCAGCAGCGCCAGGGTCTGCCAGCCCAGAGGCTGGCGCTCGCCGAGAAGCTCCATGGCGGCAACCAGGCTAATCATCGCCACCGAGGTGGCAAGAAAGCCCGACAGATCGAAAGGGCGTCGCTCATCTTCGCGAATATTGGGAATGATGCGCAACGACAGGGCGATAGCGATAAGCCCGAGCGGAACGTTAATAAAGAATATCCAGTGCCAGCTGGCGTAGCGGGTAATAAATCCGCCCAGCGGCGGGCCAATAATTGGCGCGACCAGCGCCGGCCAGGTCAGGGTAGCAATCGCCTTAATCAGCTGATGCTTCGGTGTGGTACGCAGCACCGCCAGCCGGCCAACGGGTACCATCAGCGCGCCGCCTACCCCTTGAAGAATGCGCATCGCGACGAACACATCAACATCGGTCGACAGCCCGCAAAACACCGAAGCCAGGGTAAATATCGCCAGCGCCAGAGTAAAGATTTTCCGCGCGCCGAAACGATCGGCGATCCAGCCGCTGGCCGGTATCAGGACCGCAAGGGTAATAAGATAGGCGCTAATGCCGATATTGAGGTCGACCGCTGTCACGCCAAAATCTTTCGCCATGTCGGGCAGGGCGGTGGCAATCACCGTGCCGTCGAGAAACTCCATAAAAAACGCGCCAGCCACCAGCAGCGCAGGTGCTGAAAAAGAACGTTCATCCCTGGAAGAGGTGTTTGTACTCATTATTGTGTCGCTGCCATAGCAAAGAGAGCGCAGACTTGTCTGGAGCGTTCACTGCTTAACTCTCCGATTTCGCTCAATGTTGTTTAATAATTAAATTATTTTTGTAAAAAATGGGTGATTTATCGCACGTTCTGATTGATTTTTGTGATGTGAGTCATATTATAGCCGTAAAGACATTAACACCTGCATAACAAAAAATGGAGTCAACCATGAAGCTGCGCAAAATCCTGAAAAGCATGTTTGAAAACTACTGTAAAACCTTCAAAGACGTACCGCCTGGCGGTATGTTCTGATAAAAAACCTGCTGCGGCAGGTTTTTTTATATTTCACGATTTAGGTTACTATTACGCTCCTGAAAAAAGGAGTGAAAAATGTCTCAACATCTTACCGAACACGACGAGCTGGTCTCTGACGTGGTTGCCTGCCAGTTAGTCATCAAACAGATCCTCGATGTCATTGATATTATCGCCCCTGTCGAGGTGCGCGAAAAAATGACCACCCAACTGAAAGCGATCGATTTTGCCAGCCACCCGGCGTCGGCTGACCCGGTGACCCTGCGGGCGGTACAAAAGGCCATCGCGCTGATTGAACTGAAATTCACCCCGCAGGAAGAAGCGCACTAGCTGCGTCAGCCCCGTCATCATTGTGATAGCGGGGCGTTATAACGGTTTAGTGGGATACTGCGGTTTGAATGGCGCCTTCCTGTGTGTCTTTAAACAGCTTGCTGTTGCCCCAGCACTCTTCGTAGCGATGGCCGACTAAATCTTCCACGATAAGGCGAACGTCCGGCGCGATATCGCCAATCTTACCACCTGCCTTAATGCGCGCGACTTCCTGCAATACCACCAGGTGCGCCTTGCGATCGAGTTTCATCTGCTTACTGAACACAATGGCTGCCAGCGCCAGCAGAATCACGCCCGCGCAGAACACCACCGCAATCGCAGTGACCGCGCTTTCAGGCTGCGTATGCGCCTTCGACTGGAATCCGTAGAAGCTGAGGATCGCCCCCATGGAAAAGACGATGATAGAGCGCAAAATTTTACCGGAGAAGGTCATGGCTCCCGCATAGATCCCTTCGCGGCGACGGCCGGTATAGATTTCATCGACATCCGCCAAAAAGGTGTAAACGGTCCAGGGAATATAGTACACGCCGCCGGTGCCCAGGCCGAAGAGTACGGTAATACCAAACATCAGGATGGTGGCCAGATGTGCTGGCAGATGGAAGAACCACAGCGAGGTGTAGAGCAGAACGGCAAAAATAACCACGCTCAGCGCCAGAATATACGGTTTACTGAAACCTTTCTTCACGCACAGGCCAATAAACAGGGCGGTTGATACCAGCTGCAGGATGGAGTTCAGACTGTTGAGCCCGGCCACCATCGCCGGATCGTGCTGCAGCACGAAGATAACGAAGTAAGTGAAGATCGAGGCAAAAAGCCACTCGGCGCCGAAGCCGCAGAGATACATGCCCAGGTGTTTGCGGAATACGCGCAGGTAAAATGTTGAGCGCATATCTTTCGCCAGCATGAGCAGAGTATTGAACAGCCCCTTTTTCTCTCCCTTGCTTATCTCCTCTTCGCGGGGACGCTCCCAGCTGCAGTACCACAGGCAGGAGATGGCCACGATAAGAATAACGCCGTAGGTCAGCCCGGTGAGAAAAAACGGGGTGGCGGATTCTTTACCATACAGGAGGATGAATTGTCCGGGGATAAATGCCGCGAGAAAGTTGGCCAGTTTGCCGAAAATCGCTTTGTAACCGGTCAGTTTCGAACGCAGTGAGAAATCGTCAGTCATTTCGGTCGCCAATGTTTCATAGGGGACCATAATCGATGTATATATGATTTCAAAGACGACGTAGGTGCACAGGTAGTACCAGAAACCGAGGCCTTCTACCCACAGCAGCGGGTAGAACATCATCAGCGGAATGCCAATCAATAAAAAGAAGCGGCGACGACCGAAGCGTTTACCCAGCCGCGTTTTGCCAAAGTTATCGGTGAGATAACCCATAAGCGGGTTACTAATCGCGTCAATAATACTGGCGACGGAAAAGATAAAGGAGGCTTCGATCAGCGTCAGCCCGCAGAAGGTTGTATAAAAGTAGAGCAGCCATGCGCCGCTGATCGCCAGTGCGCCGCTTCCCAGTAAATTCCCGCCGCCGTAGGCTAACTGATGGCGTAACAAAATCGGTCTTCCCTGCAGCCCCTGCGGGGCTGAAGCCGTATATCTTGCCATTAAAATAAACTCCGTGTTTTAAATTTTTGAAACACTGTTTTTATATTATTAACTCGTAGCTTTAAACGTGATCCAGATCACCAATGCCTTGCTAATTCCACCGGCTGAGCGGGAATGAGATCTGGTTAAAACTTTTTAATGCTTTTCAGGAATAAAAAGCGGCGCCGAAGCGCCGAAAAAGATGGTGAGCAGGGGAGGTAGGATAAAGCGAGTGCGGGTGTGAACAGGTGACATATCCCCGGCAGTATGGGGTTAACCTCGCTGGTTGCTGACCAGACCGAGCAGGTGACGATCGGTTTGTTGTTCGCTGGTCCCGACTTTTTGCGCATGGCGTACTTCGTCAAGAATCTTTTCCAGCAGCATGCCATCCTGATTCTGTTGTTCCGCAAGCAGGGTCAGAAAGCGCAGGGTTGGCGCATCGCTTTGTGTCTTCGCCTCCTCAGCCAGGCCGGAGAGTATGCTGCTGCGCTGCTGATAATCTTCGACGGTTTTGCTAAAGAGATCTTCCAGGGACGAACATTCAGTGCTGTAGGTTCCTTCCGCTTTCACAACGGGCCAGGCGCCTGATTTTTTCATAAAATCAAAGACCCGCATCATCTGCGTTATGCTGGCTTGCGCTCGGTTACGGAGAAAAGTGGCGGTACCGTTCAACCGGTGCTGAGTACACCATTCGCTCAAATGTAGATATAAATTTGAGGTATGGAACTCAAGATTCATCTGGTTATTCAGCTTTTGAACCATTCCTGGAACGACCATATAAATATCCTTATTCTCTTTGGAGGGGCTGGCGTCATGTCCTGACGCATCTGTATCAGGGCTGCGTAGAAATTATTGGACACATGAAGATAGCTCTGAATAATAATATTCAGTCTTCCTGCATATGCCTGTCTATTAAATTTCTTATCTCAAGGGGTATAGAATAGCGCTATATCTCAATTGAGAAAACTCTCAATGCCTGATATTTACATTTAGTTACAGCATCGGTAGATATCTTTATATAATGATTTTTTGTCAGGTAAAACGCTAAGGTTTTAGCAGCATATTTAAATTTATCTGGTTGATTTTATGTATTTTTATCTCGATCGATAATTAATTAATAGTAGTGCTAATTATGTTAATGAAATTTCGTTTTAAAAATAGTGATTAATCGTTCTTTTTTGTGATAGCCTGCGAGTAAGAAAATCAGCGGGGTCGTTTGGTCTCATGTAACAAAGAGCAGATGATGACGTTAATTTAAAAAACGCTGTGTTTGTAAACACATTATTGCTACCAGGCTATCAGAAGGAGACGGAAATGAAAAAAGTTGCGGTGCTGCTGGCGCCGGGTTTTGAGGAAGGCGAAGCGATTGTGGTCATTGATATTCTTCGTCGCTTGCACCTCGATGTTGAACTACTCGCCTGCGCCGAGTCGCGCGCGGTGGTGAGCTACCATAATATCCCCATGGTGGCGGACAGCACGCTAACGGAACGCGCCGGCACGCTATACGACGCGGTGGTTCTGCCTGGCGGTCCGCAGGGAAGCGTGAATCTGGCCGCCAGTCGGGACGTCGTGACGTTTATCTCGGCCCACGATAAAGCGGGAAAGCTGATCTGCCCAATCTGTTCGGCGGCCGCGAGAGTCCTCGGCGGCAACGGTCTGCTGAAGGGGCGTCGCTACGTCTGTTCGGGAGAGTTATGGCAAGGCGTCTCCGACGGCGAGTACGTTGACCAGGCGGTGGTGGAAGACGGGAATTTGATCAGTGGTAAAGGGTTAGGGCACGTATTTGATTTTTCGTTCACCGTCGCCGCCCGTTTATTGGGGGACGAGGCGCCTGTTCGCCTTCATGCGGAGCACATTTATTGCCAATGGCGATCTCTCCAGGGATAACTCTGCTGATGATATAGAGAATATTGCTACGGCCTGCGCTAATTGTCTGACAATTAGCGCTTTTTTTATGTCTTTTTTCGCTGTTTATATGTACGCAATTACTGTAATTCCGCGATGTGATTGGGCTCTCGTATGGAGAAATAATTTCCGGTTAATACTATTTAAACAACGGCACTCATGGTTGACATTTTCCTAATGCCTTGTTTTTCGTCCGATAAAAATTTTAAGTCATATTTTTCCCTACATAAAAGCGAATTAAAGCTGGAGTTTACCATGCACAAATTTACTAAAGCGCTGGCGGCGATTGGTCTTGCCGCAGTTATGTCACAATCAGCTATGGCTGAGACGCTTAAGCTGGGTTTTCTGGTGAAACAGCCTGAAGAGCCATGGTTTCAAACAGAGTGGAAATTTGCCGATAAGGCCGGTAAAGATTTAGGTTTCGATGTGATTAAAATCGCGGTTCCCGACGGCGAAAAAACCCTTAACGCGATTGATAGCCTGGCAGCCAGCGGAGCCAAGGGCTTCGTCATTTGCACCCCGGACCCGAAACTCGGGGCGGCTATTGTCGCCAAAGCACGCGGCTATGATATGAAAGTAATTACCGTCGATGACCAGTTCGTCAACGCCAAAGGCAAACCGATGGACAGCGTACCGCTGGTAATGATGGCGGCCAGCGAAATCGGCGCGCGTCAGGGGCAGGAGCTCTATAAAGAGATGCAAAAACGCGGATGGGATGTAAAAGACACCGCGGTTATGGCTATCACTGCCGATGAGTTGGATACCGCCCGCCGCCGTACCACCGGATCTATTGATGCGCTGAAAGCCGCCGGTTTCCCGGAGCAACAAATCTATCGCGTACCAACCAAATCTAACGACATCCCCGGCGCCTTTGACGCCGGTAACTCCATGCTGGTTCAACATCCTAATGTTAAGCACTGGCTTATCGTCGGCATGAACGACAATACCGTGCTGGGCGGCGTGCGCGCGACCGAAGGCCAGGGCTTTAAAGCCCCTGACGTTATCGGTATCGGTATTAACGGCGTTGATGCGGTGAACGAGCTTTCTAAAGCACAGGCCACCGGTTTCTACGGCTCTCTGCTACCAAGCCCGGATATTCACGGCTATAAAACCAGCGAGATGCTTTACAACTGGGTAACGAAAGACGTTGAACCGCCGAAATTCACCGCGGTAACCGACGTGGTGCTGATTACCCGCGACAACTTTAAAGAAGAGCTGGCGAAAAAAGGGCTGTAAGGCCGGTTGACCGGGCCTCTCGCAGTGCGCGAGGGGCTCCGTACAGAAAAGCGGAGTCGTTATGCAACAGTCTACCCCTTATCTCTCATTTCACGGCATTACCATGACCTTCCCGGGCGTTAAAGCGCTGTCCGACATTAGCTTTGGCTGCTATGCCGGACAGGTTCACGCCCTGATGGGAGAAAACGGCGCCGGGAAATCCACGCTGCTGAAAATTCTCAGCGGCAACTATATACCGACGGCCGGCAGCCTGCAGATCCGCGGTCAGCAGATGACGTTCAATCACACCACCGAGGCGCTGAACGCCGGGGTGGCGATTATCTATCAGGAGCTGCATCTGATTCCGGAAATGACCGTGGCGGAAAATATCTACCTCGGCCAGTTGCCGCATAAAGGCGGGATTGTGAATCGGTCGCTGCTGAATTATGAAGCAGGCCTGCAGCTTAAACATCTGGGGCTCGATATCGACCCGGAAACGCCGCTCAAATATCTCTCTATTGGCCAGTGGCAAATGGTGGAGATCGCCAAAGCGCTGGCGCGTAACGCCAAAATTATCGCCTTTGATGAGCCGACCAGCTCCCTTTCGGCGCGAGAAATTGAAAACCTGTTTCGGGTGATCCGCGAGCTGCGCCAGGAAGGACGGGTCATTATTTACGTTTCCCACCGCATGGAGGAGATCTTTGCGTTAAGCGACGCCATTACGGTATTCAAAGATGGCCGCTACGTACGCACCTTTGACAATATGCAGGAGGTTAACCACGACGCGCTGGTCCAGGCGATGGTGGGGCGCGAACTGGGCGATATCTACGGCTGGCAGCCGCGTGAATATGGCAAAGAGCGTTTGCGTCTTGAGCAGGTGAAGGCGCCCGGCGTGCGCCAGCCCGTCAGTCTGTCGGTGCGGAGCGGAGAAATCGTCGGTCTGTTTGGGCTGGTCGGCGCCGGGCGCAGCGAGCTGATGAAAGGCTTATTCGGCGGTAACAGAATAACCGGCGGTCAGGTTTATATCGACGGCGAGGCCATTGATATTCGTAAGCCGGCCCAGGCGATTCAGGCCGGGATGATGCTCTGCCCGGAAGACCGTAAAGCGGAGGGCATTATTCCGGTCCATTCGGTGCGCGACAACATCAATATCAGCGCTCGCCGCAAGCATATTCTCGCCGGCTGCGTTATCAACAACGCCTGGGAAGCGCAGAACGCCGACCAGCACATTAAATCGCTGAATATCAAAACGCCCGGCGCAGAACAGCTGATTATGAACCTCTCCGGCGGCAATCAGCAGAAGGCGATCCTTGGCCGCTGGCTGTCGGAAGAGATGAAAGTCATCCTGCTTGATGAGCCAACGCGCGGTATTGACGTAGGCGCTAAGCATGAAATCTACAACGTTATCTATGCATTAGCGGCATCTGGCGTCGCGGTGGTTTTTGCCTCCAGCGATTTACCGGAAGTTCTCGGCGTTGCCGATCGCATCGTGGTTATGCGCGAGGGTGAGATTGCCGGAGAACTGCTGCATGAACATGCGAATGAACAGCAGGCATTGAGCCTTGCGATGCCAAAAGTGAGCCAGGCGGTCGCCTGAGTAAGGAGTCTATGATGTCATCAGTTACTACTTCAGGTACTACCCGGTCAGCTTTTAGCTTCTCCCGCGTCTGGGATCAGTTCGGCATGCTGGTTGTTTTTGCGGTGCTGTTTATTGGCTGCGTGATTTTTGTGCCTAATTTTGCCTCATTTATCAATATGAAAGGCCTGGGGCTGGCTATTTCTATGTCCGGAATGGTGGCCTGCGGGATGCTGTTTTGCCTGGCATCCGGCGATTTTGACCTGTCGGTGGCCTCGGTTATCGCCTGCGCCGGGGTGACCACGGCGGTGGTGATTAACATGACAGAGAGCATGTGGATTGGCATCGGCGCCGGTCTACTGCTCGGGGCGCTAAGCGGTCTGGTAAACGGTTTTGTGATTGCACGCCTGAAGATTAACGCCCTGATCACCACCCTGGCCACCATGCAGATCGTTCGCGGTCTGGCTTATATTATCTCTGACGGTAAGGCGGTAGGGATTGAAGACGAGCGCTTCTTTACCCTCGGATATGCCAACTGGTTTGGTCTGCCTGCGCCTATCTGGCTGACCGTAGCCTGCCTGATTGTCTTCGGCCTGTTGCTTAATAAAACCACCTTTGGCCGGAATACCCTGGCGATTGGCGGCAACGAAGAAGCTGCGCGTCTGGCGGGCGTGCCGGTGGTGCGGACCAAGATCATTATTTTCGTCCTTTCCGGCCTGGTTTCTGCCGCGGCAGGCATTATCCTTGCTTCCCGTATGACCAGCGGTCAGCCGATGACCTCGATTGGCTATGAGCTGATTGTTATCTCGGCCTGCGTGCTGGGGGGCGTATCGCTGAAGGGCGGGATCGGTAAGATCTCCTACGTGGTGGCCGGGATCCTGATCCTGGGGACGGTGGAGAACGCGATGAACCTGCTGAACATTTCGCCGTTCTCGCAGTACGTCGTTCGCGGCGTGATTTTGCTGGCGGCGGTTATCTTTGACCGCTACAAACAGAAAGCGAAGCGCGTCGTTTAATCCGGCCAACTTTTCAGTTTAATCCTAATCCATTGCCAGCGCTCGTTCCGCTGGCAATGACTATCAAAAATGGCGAGGCTGGTCACACTGTCTATACTTACATGGCTACAATAAATTAACACCCAGCATGTTGCTGGCCATGATAAGGAGGAAACAGGGTGGCTGACCAGATTTATGTACCGCCTGCGTTAACCGGAAACTACGCTTTTTTCTTTGACCTCGACGGTACCCTTGCCGGTATCAAACCCCATCCCGATCAGGTGGTTATTCCTGCCGATGTTCTGCAGACGCTGCGCCAGCTCGTGCAGCAGCACAGCGGCGCGGTGGCATTGATTTCAGGGCGCTCAATGGTTGAGCTGGATGAGCTTACCCGTCCTTACCGGCTGCCGCTTGCCGGTGTACACGGGGCTGAACGCCGTGACATCAATGGTAAAACGCATATTGTCTCTTTACCTGATTCCCTCCTGAAGGCGCTGTCGGCGGAGCTGACCGCGGCGCTGGATGCGTTGCCGGGATGCGAACTGGAAAGTAAGGGGATGGCTTTTGCGCTGCACTACCGTCAGGCGCCTGAGCATCAGCACGCGGTGCTGGCGCTGGCGCAAGCTGTCGTGCAGCGCCATCCCATTCTGGCTTTACAGCCGGGTAAATGCGTGGTGGAGATCAAACCGCGCGGAGTGAATAAGGGTGAAGCGATAGCCGCTTTTATGCAGGAAGCTCCATTCAGAGGGCGCAAACCGGTATTTGTCGGTGATGATTTAACCGATGAAGCGGGTTTTAGCGTTGTCAATCAACTGAGTGGCGTATCGGTCAAAGTGGGCGGCGGCGAGACCCAGGCGCACTGGCGCCTGCCGGATGTCGCCGCTGTTCATCTTTGGATTAGTAACATCGCGAATCATGGGCAACAACCAGATGCGCTAACCGACAGGAGAGATGGCTATGAGTCGCTTAGTCGTAGTATCTAATCGTATTGCCCCGCCGGACGATAAAAAGGCCAGCGCCGGTGGCCTTGCCGTGGGGATTATGGGGGCATTAAAAGCAGCCGGAGGATTGTGGTTCGGCTGGAGTGGTGAAATCGGTGATGACCAGCAGCCGCTAAAGAAAGTGACTCAGGGAAATATAACCTGGGCCTCTTTCAACCTTAGCGAGCAGGATCACGACGAATATTACAACCGCTTTTCCAACGCCGTGCTGTGGCCCGCATTCCATTATCGTCTTGACCTGGTCGATTTTCAGCGTGAAGCCTGGGAGGGCTATCAGCGGGTCAACGCGAAGCTGGCCGATAGGCTACTGCCGCTGATCGAACCTGACGATATTGTCTGGATCCACGATTACCACCTGCTGCCGTTGGCCAGCGAACTGCGCCAGCGCGGCGTCAATAACCGCATCGGCTTCTTTTTACATATTCCTTTCCCGACGCCGGAAGTCTTTAACGCGCTGCCGCCGCATGCGGAGCTGCTTGAACAGCTTTGCGATTACGATTTACTGGGCTTCCAGACCGAGAGCGACCGACTGGCGTTTCTTGACTGCGTATCGATGCAGACCCGCCTGACGACGCGCGGCGGAAAAAAACATGTGGCCTGGGGCAAACCTTTCCAGACCGAAGTCTACCCAATCGGTATCGATCCGGAAGAGATAGCGCGCAGCGCAAAAGGGCCGCTGCCGCCCAAGCTGGCGCAGCTGAAAAGCGAACTGAAAAGCGTGCAGAATATCTTTTCCGTCGAGCGACTGGATTATTCGAAGGGGCTGCCGGAGCGTTTTCTCGCCTACGAGGCGCTGCTTGAAAACTATCCCCATCATCACGGTAAGATTCGTTATACCCAGATTGCGCCGACGTCGCGCGGCGATGTTCAGGCCTATCAGGATATTCGTCACCAGCTCGAAACCGCAGCCGGACGCATTAACGGCCGGTATGGTCAGCTGGGCTGGACCCCGCTCTACTACCTGAACCAGCACTTTGAACGCAAGCTGCTGATGAAAATCTTCCGCTACTCGGACGTCGGGCTGGTTACGCCGCTGCGCGATGGGATGAATCTGGTGGCGAAAGAGTATGTTGCCGCGCAGGACCCGCAAAATCCGGGCGTGCTGGTGCTGTCGCAGTTTGCCGGCGCGGCGAACGAGCTCCCGACTGCCTTAATCGTCAATCCTTACGATCGCGACGAGGTCGCCGCAGCGCTGGACCAGGCGCTAACGATGCCGCTGGCCGAGCGTATAGCCCGTCATTCGGCCATGCTGGCGGTGATTAAGGATAACGATATCCATCGCTGGCAGGAGCGGTTTATTGCCGATCTAAAGGAGATTGAGCCGGGCAGTGAGGAGAGCCACTTAGCGCGTAAGGTCGCGACCTTCCCCAAACTCGCCTGATGCAATGATGGTTAGCGCTTCCTCGGCGCTAACCTTTTTCCAGACACACCAGCAGCACGTCAACGCCGCTGCTGCCAACGATATCTTTCGCCGAACAGGTCGCCCGAGAAAACAGGCTCTGGTTGTGGTTACCGCAAATCACCAGGTCAACGCGATGCTGCCGACAAAAATCCTTCACGTGATGAGCAATCCCGCCGCTGGCGATGGTCATTTTTTCGATAGGGTAGTCGGCGTGGCGGGCGAGCTCGGCCAGAAAGCCGCGCGTCTCTTCCTGCATGACTTCGCGTAAATTTTCCATCATCGGCGCCGCAAACTGATTGTACAACTCCGGATCGGTTGCCAGCGTGATCAGGCTGACTTTCGCATTAACCGGACGGGCGATAGAGACGGCTTTCTGAATGAGAACCCAGCTTTCCGGGGTTGGCGCCACGGCGACCAGTAGATGTGAGTAGGGCATCAAGCCTCCTTGAGATACGCGAAATAACCCTTTTCTATTGTCTTTACTCCGATTCCTTAGCTTTCGCAAGGTTTATCCGCGGCGAAAAATAACGCGCAGGTTTTGCCCGTTGCAGGGCCTTTTTGATTGTCACTTCGCAACTTTTGGTCCGATCTTTTGTATTAAAAGAAACGATGTTTTATAAATCAGTGAGGCGCGTTCATCGACTCTTTGTGTTTTTGCCAGTGAACGCTTTTGGCTGGCAAAAATGAAAAGGTAACGCCGTTCCCATGTTCTTAATGTAGCCATGTATCAACCCTCTTTTGGCTGAATGGGCCAAAAAGCGGTTCGGAGTTCTCTAAAAAAAGACACAGGATTTACGGCGATGAAAACACGTAAAATCGGTTTGGTTAACTACCTTGCCTATGGATCGGGCGATTTCCTTGGTGCGGGAACGACCGCACTCACAGCAGCATGGCTGCTCTACTTCTACACCACTTTTTGCGGTCTTTCCCCTATCGAAGCGACGCTTATTTTTGCCACCGCCAGGGTTCTGGATGCGGTAATCAGTCCGCTGATGGGCTTCCTGACGGATAACTTTGGCTCGACCTGGCTGGGGAAACGTTTTGGCAGACGCAAGTTCTTCATCCTGCTCGGTATCCCCTGCGTATTTAGCTACTCCATCATGTGGGTAGGGGATATGGGTTTCTGGTACTACCTGCTGACCTATCTGCTGTTTGATATTGTCTACACCATGATTCTGGTGCCGTATGAAACGCTGGTGCCGGAAATGACCGATGATTTTAAACAGAAAACAAAATTCTCCGGCGCGCGTATTTCAATGGCGCAGATGTCGGCGATTCTGGCTTCGTTCCTGCCGGGCGTGCTGCTGACTATCTTCGGTAAGGATAACGCGGTTTCTTTCTTTTACGCGAGCCTGGTGTTCTCGGTGCTGTGCGCGATGATGCTGACCTTCGTCTGGTTCTTTACCTGGGAACGCCCGCGTGAAGAGTGGACGGAGGCCGCGCTGCGCGCCGAAGAAGAGAAACAGAACCTGAGCCTGTCTCAGAGTCTTAACCGCCTGTTTATTGAGTTAAGTTCGACCCTGCGGATTAAAATATTCCGTCAGCATCTGGGTATGTATCTGGGCGGCTATATCGCCCAGGACGTGTTCAATGCGGTCTTTACCTACTACGTGGTGTTTGTTCTGATGCAGGAAGCGTCGATGGCCTCCAACCTGCTCGGTACCATGGCAATCTTCCAGTTTATCGCGGTTATCGCCATGATCCCGCTGTGCATTCGCTTCGGGCCGGCGCCATCGTACCGCATGGTGGTGGTGCTGTTCGGCCTGAGTTCGCTCTCCTACGCGGTGTTGTACTACGCTGGCCTCAGCGATGTCTATTCGCTGCTGCTGCTGATATCCGCGGTGGCGGGCCTGGGGCGCGGCGGCATCAACTATGTTCCGTGGAACACCTACACCTATATTGCCGACGTGGACGAAGTGATCACCGGCCAGCGCCGCGAAGGCATCTTCGCCGGGATTATGACCCTGACGCGTAAGGCATCCCAGGCCGGCGCGGTGATGCTGGTGGGGATCATCATGCAGATGTCGGGCTTTGTCTCCGGGCAGAAAACGCAGCCCTATGAAGTGAGCCATACCATTCTGCTGATCCTCAGCGTCGGTACCTTACTGGTGCTGGCCTGCGGTTTCCTCGTGTCCCTGCGCTTTAAGCTCAATCTGCAAACCCACAGCGTCCTGCGTACGGAAACACTGAAAATGCGTGAATCAGGCCGCGCTCAGCCGGAACTGGCCAGCGCCGAGGATCGTGAGGTAGTGGAGATGCTGGCCGGGATGCCGTACGACGCCCTGTGGGGAAACAACAATATTGGTTATCTGAATCGGAATAAACCCGCCGCGCCAGCGCTGAAGCAGCGTTCAGCCATGAATTCGACATATAACAGAGGTTAAGGATATGAAAGTTTGGCCTGTCAAACATAGCCCACTACTGCGCCAGCCGGAGCGTTTTATCGCCCGCAATGAACTGCAGGCGCTGATTCAGAAGGTGACGCACAATCTGGTCAACATTAAGGACGAAAGCGGGCAATTTTTACTGCGGCTGGACGACGGACGCGTTATCGACACCAAAGGATGGAACGGCTGGGAGTGGACTCACGGCGTCGGCCTGTACGGTATTTATCAGTATTATCAGCAGACCGGCGATACGGCAATGCGCGACATTATCGATAGCTGGTTTTCCGACCGCTTTGCCGAGGGCGCGACCACCAAAAACGTCAACACCATGGCGCCGTTTCTCACCCTGGCATACCGCTACGAAGAGACGGGCAACTCCGCGTATCTGCCCTGGCTCGATAGCTGGGCGGAGTGGGCAATGAACGAAATGCCGCGCACTGAATCTGGCGGCATGCAGCACATCACCCTGGCGGAAGAGAATCATCAGCAGATGTGGGACGACACGTTGATGATGACGGTTCTGCCGCTGGCGAAAATCGGCAAGCTGCTTAATCGTCCGGAATACGTAGAGGAGGCGGTGTATCAGTTTCTGCTGCACGTGCAGAATCTGATGGACCGTGAGACCGGCCTGTGGTTTCACGGCTGGAGCTACGAGGGGCGGCATAATTTCGCCCGCGCTCGCTGGGCGCGCGGCAATAGCTGGCTGACTATCGTTATTCCGGATTTCCTGGAGCTGGTGGATTTACCTGAGAACAGCGCGGTACGGCGTTATCTGGTGCAGGTGCTGAATGCGCAGATTGCGGCGCTGGCCCGCTGTCAGGACGATAGCGGCCTGTGGCATACGCTGCTTGACGATCCTGACTCCTATCTGGAAGCGTCGGCGACCGCCGGTTTTGCTTATGGGATCCTCAAAGCGGTGCGCAAGCGCTACGTGAGTCAGGCGTATGCGGAGGTTGCGGAAAAAGCGATTCGCGGCATCGTGCAGAATATCTCAGCGCAAGGGGAGCTGCTGCAAACGTCGTTCGGTACCGGCATGGGTTCGAATCTGGATTTTTATCGCGACATTCCGCTGACGTCGATGCCGTATGGCCAGGCGATGGCGATCCTGTGCCTGACGGAGTATCTGCGGAAGTATTTTTGAATCAGGTGAGAACAGCCGGGTGAGGCGTCAGCCGCCGCCCGGCAAACCCGGCGTTAAGCCGGGTTCTTTCGACACATTACATCCGTTCTACGGTTTCGATACCCAGAGTATCCAGACCCAGCTTCAGCGTTTTCGCCGTCAGCAGCGCCAGCTTCAGGCGGCTGTTGCGCGTCTCTTCGCTTTCAGCGCTCAGGATCGGGCAGTGCTCGTAGAAGCTGGAGAACAGACCCGCCAGATCGTACAGGTAAGAACACATCACGTGCGGCGTGCCTTCACGGGCGACGACCGTCAGGGTTTCTTCAAACTGCAGCAGACGGGCCGCCAGCTGGGCTTCGCGCTCTTCGGTGATGACCACCGGCGCCGCCGCCAGCGCGCTTTCATCGATATCCGCTTTGCGGAACACGGAGAGCACGCGGGTATAGGCATACTGCATATAAGGCGCGGTATTGCCCTCAAAGGCCAGCATGTTATCCCAGTCGAAGATATAGTCAGTGGTGCGGTTTTTTGACAAGTCGGCATACTTAACCGCGCCAATCCCGACCGCGTTTGCCAGTTTTTCCAGTTCATCGGCGGGCATATCCGGGTTTTTCTCCGCCACCAGACGGCGGGCGCGTTCCAGCGCTTCGTCCAGCAGGTCGGCGAGCTTCACGGTACCGCCGGCGCGGGTTTTAAACGGTTTGCCATCTTTGCCGAGCATCATGCCGAACATGTGGTGCTCCAGCGGGACGGAATCCGGTACGTAGCCGGCTTTACGCACAATGGTCCACGCTTGCATCAGGTGCTGATGCTGGCGAGAGTCGATGTAGTAAAGGACGCGGTCTGCATGCAGGTTTTCGTAACGGTATTTTGCGCAGGCGATATCGGTAGTGGTGTAGAGATAGCCGCCATCCTTCTTCTGGATAATCACGCCCATCGGTTCGCCTTCCTTGTTTTTATACTCATCAAGGAACACCACGGTCGCGCCTTCGCTTTCTACCGCCAGACCTTTGGCTTTCAGATCGGCAACGATACCCGGCAGCATCGGGTTATAGAGGCTTTCACCCATTACGTCGTCGCGGGTCAGGGTGACGTTGAGGCGGTTATAGGTAAGCTGGTTTTGCGACATGGTAATGTCGACCAGCTTGCGCCACATTTCGCGGAAGTACTCGTCGCCGCCCTGCAGCTTAACGACGTAGCTGCGCGCGCGCTCGGCGAAGGCTTCATCTTCGTCGTAGTGTTTTTTCGCTTCGCGATAGAAACCTTCGAGGTCGGCCAGCGCCATCTCGCCGGCGTTTTCCTGCTGCTGCTTTTCCAGGTACGCGATCAGCATGCCGAACTGGGTGCCCCAGTCACCCACGTGGTTCGCGCGGATCACTTTATGCCCGAGAAACTCCAGCGTACGCACCGCGGCATCGCCAATAATGGTGGAGCGCAGGTGGCCTACGTGCATCTCTTTCGCCACGTTCGGCGCGGAGTAATCGACCACCACCGTCTGCGCCTGCGGCTGAGCCACGCCCAGACGTTCGGATTTCAGCGCGCTGCTGACGTTTTCCGCGAGGAAGGCCGGGTCGAGGAAAATATTAATAAAGCCGGGACCGGCGATTTCGACCTTACTGGCAATGCCGCTCAGGTCGAGATGAGTCAGGACCTGCTCTGCAAGTTGTCGCGGCGCCATGCCCAGTTTTTTGGCTACGGCCATCACGCCGTTGGCCTGATAGTCGCCGAACTGGACTTTTGCTGACTGGCGGACCTGAGGTTCGCAATCGGCAGACGCGCCTGCCGCGATCAGGGCCTGACTGACTTTTTCTGAGAGAAGAGCCTGAATATTCACCGAAATACCTTACGTTTAACACGCCGTCACCCAGAAGGGGCGGCGCAGGAATGTGGACAAATTAGGGCGGGAGTATACTGCATTTGCGCCCACGCGTCAGCACCGCGCAGAGGTTGCTAAGCCTCGCGCTCAACGAATAACCGTTCACTGGGGGCTGCCGACGATTGTCGGTTGGTAGGGCGCGGGAAACGCGATAAATTAACTCTTTTTAGCGAGTACCGAGGCTTACGATGGCGAACTGGCAGCAGATTGATGAACTGAACGATATTTCCGCGGACCTGCCGCGCTTTACCGAGGCGCTAAACGCGCTTGCTCACCGACTCGGTCTTGATATTACGCCCCATGACGCCGACCATATTTCCCTACGTTGTCACCAGAACGCCACGGCGGAGCGCTGGCGTCGCGGCTTTGAACAATGCGGTACTCTGCTGTCGGAAAATGTCATTAACGGTCGACCCATCTGCCTGTTCAGGCTGGATGAGCCGGTGGTCGTGGCGCATTGGCGTTTTCACATCGTTGAGCTACCGTGGCCGGGCGAAAAGCGCTATCCGCATGAGGGCTGGGAACATATTGAAATCGTACTGCCGGGCGAGCCTGAAACGCTCAATTCCCGCGCGCTGGCGCTGCTGTCCGATGACGGGCTGAGCCAACCGGGCATTTTTGTGAAGACCAGCGCGCCGAAAGGCGAGCGTGAGCGTTTACCAAATCCGACCCTGGCGGTAACCGATGGCAAAGTGACGATTAAATTTCACCCGTGGTCGATTGAGCAAATTGTCGCCAGCGAACACGCTGAACGATGACAGTGTGACGTTACGCGGCGTCTGGCGGGAGAAATCGTGCCATTCTGGCGTGCCTGCTCAATCTACGGAGAGAAGAATGACCTTACTGGAAGTTTGCTGTTACAGCATGGAGTGCGCGCTGGAGGCCCAGCGCCGCGGCGCCGACCGCATCGAACTATGCGCCGCGCCGCAGGAGGGAGGGCTGACGCCTTCGCTGGGCGTACTGAAATCGGTACGTGGAGCGGTGACCATTCCCGTCCATCCGATTATTCGCCCGCGCGGCGGTGATTTTTGCTACACCGCGGGCGAGTTTGCCGCGATGCTGGATGATGTCGCTGCGGTGAAAGATCTCGGTTTTCCCGGCCTGGTAATCGGTATTCTGGACGCCGATGGGCGGGTGGATGGCGGGCGAATGAAAAAAATAATAGCGGCGGCGGGAACCCTGGCCGTCACCTTTCATCGGGCCTTCGATATGTGCGCCAACCCGCGCCAGGCCAGCGCTGAGCTGGCTGAACTCGGCGTTCAGCGTATCCTGACTTCGGGCCAGCAGGCGTCTGCCGAAAAAGGAATTTCATTAATCAGGGAACTTATTTCCCAAAGCGATACTCCTATTATTATGGCCGGTGCAGGAGTGCGCGCCGCCAACCTGCCGCTGTTTTTACAGGCGGGGGTAAAAGAGGTGCATACCTCGGCAGGCCAATGGTTACCGTCTCCGATGCGCTTTCGCAATCCCGGATTGTCGATGTCTACGGATGCCGAAGCAGATGAATACTTACGCTACGCCGTCAATGGCGAAGCGGTAGCGGAAATGAAGAAGATTATTTCCGCACAGAGAGATTAAAACCCTAAATAATTCGAGTTGCGAGAAGGCGGCGACGCAGGGAATCCCCTGGAGCTTACTCAAGTAGTGACTGGAGGGAGCGAGGAAAGCCAACGCACATGCAACTTGAAGTATGACGGGGATAAACCGTTTTTTGCTGCACATCATGTCGCCCAATATGATGATTGCCCGTACCAGGCCCCTGCCCATTAAACAGGGGCCTTTTTTTATCCAGAATTCGCTCTAGCCGCGGGCTTTTTTCGCCGCTAACGACTGCTGCGTTTCCGGTTTACTGGCAATAATCACCGCGCGCAGCGGGGCAGGATAGCCTTCGAGAGTTTTGCTGCTATCGTGCGGATCGAGGAAATCGGCCAGCGACTCGGTGGTCATCCACTCGGTGCGGCGCTGCTCGTCGGTCGAAGTGACGCACGCATCGACAATACGCACATCGACAAAGCCGCACTTCTCCAGCCACTGCTTCAGCGCGGCGGCGGACGGGATAAAGTAGACGTTGCGCATTTGGGCATAGCGGTCGCCCGGCACCAGCACGGTATTTTCGTCGCCTTCAACGACCAGCGTCTCCAGCACCAGCTCGCCGCCGGGAACCAGCTGATCTTTGAGCTGCCACAGGTGATCGAGCGGAGAGCGGCGATGATACAGTACGCCCATCGAAAAGACGGTATCAAAGGCGTTGAGCGCCGGAAGCTGCTCAATACCCAGCGGCAGCAGATGCGCGCGCTGATCGTTGCCCAACAGTTTTCGCACCGCTTCAAACTGGCACAGAAACAGCTGGGTAGGGTCGATGCCCACCGCCAGATGAGCGCCGGCGCCAATCATGCGCCACATGTGGTATCCGCTGCCGCAGCCGACATCAAGGATGGTACGCCCGGTCAGGTCGGAAAGGTGCGGCAGTACGCGCTCCCACTTCCAGTCGGAACGCCATTCGGTATCGATATTCACGCCGTAAAGGGAGAAGGGCCCTTTACGCCACGGCATCAGATTCTTCAGCAGGTTTTCAATCCGCAGGCGCTGGCCGTCACCGAGCGGCGTTTCGCTCTCGGCGGTGACGCTATGCAGCAGATCCAGACGGTAGGGCGCAAACTCGGGCAGAAACTCGACGGCCCGTTCCCATTCCCGGTATTTGCCGTGCAGCGCGTCGCGCTGCCATACCGCCACCTGGGCTGGCAGCGTCTCCAGCCAGTGCGAAAGCGGGCTTTTGGCAATCAATTGATAAAAGTTGCTGAAATCAATCATGCCGGGTCCCCGGATTTTACGGCGATTAACGATCCGAAGTTAAAGCACTGGAACCACAGCTCGGCATGTTCGAAACCGGCCTTACGCAGGCGCGCTTTATGGGTTTCCACGGAATCGGTGAGCATTACGTTTTCCAGCATGCTGCGCTTTTGGCTGATTTCCAGCTCGCTGTAGCCGTTAGCGCGTTTGAAGTCGTGATGCATGTTGAACAGGAGTTCGCCGACGTTGTCATCTTCGAAACTGAATTTTTCCGACAGCACCAGCGCGCCGCCCGGGTTCAGCCCCTGATAGACCTTGTCCAGAATGGCCTGACGTTCGCCGGGTTCGAGAAACTGAATGGTGAAATTCAGCACCACCATCGAGGCGTTTTCTATCGTGATGTGGCGAATATCGCCTTCAATCACCTCGACCGGCGTCGGCGCCTTATAGGCGTCAATATGGCGACGGCAGCGTTCGACCATCGCCGGCGAGTTATCGATGGCGATGATTTTGCAGCCTGCATGCGCAATATTGCGGCGCACGGACAGCGTGGCTGCGCCAAGCGAGCAGCCGAGATCGTAAACCTGGGTATCCGGCTGAACGAAACGTTCCGCCAGCATGCCGATCATCGAAATGATATTGGAATAGCCGGGAACAGAGCGCTGGATCATATCCGGGAAGACTTCAGCAACCCGTTCATCAAAGGTCCAGTCGCCGAGACTGGCAATCGGCGCGGAAAAAAGCGTATCGCGGTGAGACATAACGTTAAACCCGAAAAATCGAAAACGGCGTATTGTGCGCTAACGGACGGAGAAAACCAACTCCCAGGGCATATACCAGAAGTTCGCCAGCACCATCAGCAACAATGAACACCACGTCGCGCTCATGCCGGAACGACGCCAGCGGTAGAGACGATGATGAAAGCCATACGAGTGCATCAGGCGCCCGGCAATCAGCAAAATACCGCAGACGTGGACCATCCAGGTCTGTGCGCCGTTCATCTCCATAAACAGCAGCAAGATCAGACCAATGGGAACATACTCCACCGCGTTCCCGTGCACGAGAATAGCAACCTGCAGCTCGCTAAAACCGCCGTCGCCGTAGCCAACGCGATATTGCGTTCTCAGGCGTACGACGTCCCAGGAAAACTTAATAAGCAATAACGCACCTAAGACCGCATACAGCGCGCTGACCATACTCAAAACTCCCTTTTATCGCTTCCGGTGGCTCAATTGAGGATAGCAGGATATCAGAAAAGAGAGGTTTGCTGCGGAATTGACGGCGCATTCCCTATTTCCGGTAGGGCGGTACGCAGATCGCTCCACAGGGTATCGACCAGTTCCGGCGCCTGGGCGATATCCGGCGTATGGAGAAACAGGTACGGCGTGGCGGTCTGCGTCCATTTTGGCAGCGTGCGAATCCACACGCTAAAAAGCTCGCGATTCTGCGTCATATCATCGCTGCCGATAAAACGCACCATCGGATTATGGGCCGTCACCAGTGCATGGACGGGGACTTTCGGCTTCTTCTTCTGCGCCTCGATCATCGCCGGGCTGCGGGCGACGGCGCTATGAACCGGACGGCTATCCAGGATCACGCGATTGACGTTACGCTGATGCAGGCCGCGATTGAGCTGCTGTTCCGCTTCCCCTTTGGCGAAAAATTCCGGATGCCTTACCTCAACGCCGTAGCGGAATTCGCGCGGCAGGCTGTCGAGGAACGGCCAGAGGGCGGTGAGGTCCCGAGGGCCGAACGTCGCCGGCAGCTGGAGCCAGTACTGGCCGATGCGCGAAGACAGCGGCGCCAGACGGGTAAAAAACTCATGGCTTAAGTCGTCGCAGTTGCGCAGCGCCGCCTGGTGCGAAATGGTGGCCGGAAATTTGAAGCAGAAGCGAAAATCGTCGTGGGTTTGTTCATACCAGCGGCTGACAATCTCCGCTTTTGGTAACGCGTACAGGGTGGTGTTGCCCTCCACGCAGTTGAAGTGGCGGGCATACTCTTCAAGGCTGGTGATACCCAGCCGCACCCACTTCGGGTGCGCCCACTGGGGAAGCCCTATATAAATCATAATGCGGCAAGCACCTCCTCGGTACTGCGTACGCGGGCAATCCGCGGGAAGATGTGCGTCATGCTGCCCTGATGCTGTTCAGCCGTTGCTGCGCTGCAGGCGTCTTCAACGAGAATCAGATTGAAGCCCAGCTCCCAGGCGTTGCGCGCCGTCGATTCGACGCCGATATTCGTGGAGATACCGCACAGAATAATCGTATCGATACCGCGACGGCGAAGCTGCAGCTCCAGGTCGGTGCCGTAAAAGGCCCCCCACTGGCGTTTGGTGACTTCGATATCGCTCGCCTGTTTTTCCAGCGCCAGCGGATAGGACCACCAGTTTTCGGGTAGCGTTGGCGCGCCTGCCTGGGCATCGACCGGCTGTTTCAGCGCTTCGGCGAAATCCGCCGACCAGCCAACGCGAACCATGACCACCGGGGAACCCTGCTGGCGGCACTTTTTGGCCAGACTCGCGGCGCGCTCAACCACTTCGTCAGCACGATGCGGGCCGCCGGCAAACGGTAAAATGCCTTCCTGCAGGTCAATAACCACCAGCGCGGTCTTTTTTGCATTGAGTTCTAACATGATATCCCCGTATCTTCTTTTGTTGTCAGGCCGCTACAATACCGTTGCCGATCTCGCCCGAGGGTAACAAATTTTGTTAATTTTTGTGAGTACAAGCAATAAGCGCGTAGCAAAGCAACGCAGCGCGCTGCGCCGGGCTTATCGTGCGCCATAATTTCCAGTATAATAGCCGCCTTTTTTCATTCAGTTGTGACATCAGCTAAAGCTGCGACCTCGTCGCCTGCAAGGCAGGCAACAATCCGCCTGCGGCTAAGTTAAGGGATATCTCATGCGTACAGAATATTGCGGGCAGCTTCGTCTGTCCCACGTAGGGCAGCAAGTGACTCTGTGTGGTTGGGTCAACCGTCGTCGTGATCTTGGTAGCCTTATCTTTATCGATATGCGTGACCGCGAAGGCATCGTGCAGGTGTTTTTCGATCCGGATCGCGCCGACGCATTAAAGCTGGCCTCTGAACTGCGTAATGAGTTCTGCATCCAGGTCACCGGCACCGTGCGTGCGCGTGACGAAAAAAACGTTAATAGCGATATGGCCACCGGCGCCATCGAAGTGCTGGCATCCGACCTGACCATTATCAACCGCGCGGAAGCGCTGCCGCTGGACTCCAACCACGTCAATACCGAAGAAGCGCGTCTGAAATACCGCTACCTGGATCTGCGTCGTCCGGAAATGGCGCAGCGCCTGAAAACGCGAGCGAAGATTACCAGCCTCGTTCGTCGGTTTATGGACGACCACGGTTTCCTCGATATTGAAACGCCGATGCTGACCAAAGCTACGCCGGAAGGCGCGCGCGACTACCTGGTGCCTTCACGCGTTCATAAAGGTAAATTCTACGCGCTGCCGCAGTCTCCCCAGCTGTTCAAACAGCTGCTGATGATGTCCGGTTTTGACCGCTACTATCAGATTGTGAAATGTTTCCGCGACGAAGACCTGCGTGCCGACCGCCAGCCGGAATTCACCCAGATCGACGTCGAGACCTCCTTTATGACCGCCGAGCAGGTGCGTGAAGTCATGGAAGCGCTGGTGCGTAACCTGTGGCAGGAAGTGAAGGGCGTGGATCTGGGCGATTTCCCGATCATGACCTTCGCCGAAGCCGAGCGTCGCTACGGTTCCGATAAACCAGACCTGCGCAACCCGATGGAGCTGGTGGATGTCGTCGATCTGGTGAAAACGGTGGAATTCGCCGTCTTCGCAGGTCCGGCTAACGACGCCAAAGGCCGCGTTGCCGCGCTGCGCGTACCGGGCGGCGCTGCGCTGACCCGTAAGCAAATCGACGAGTACGGTAAGTTTGTCCAGATCTACGGCGCAAAAGGCCTGGCCTATATTAAAGTCACCGAGCGGGCGAAAGGCCTTGAAGGCATTAACAGCCCGGTAGCTAAATTCCTTAACGCCGACATCGTTGAAGCGATCCTTGAGCGCACCGGCGCGCAGGATGGCGACATGATCTTCTTCGGCGCGGATAACAAAAAGGTTGTCGCCGACGCGCTCGGCGCGCTGCGTCTGAAGCTGGGCAAAGACCTGAACCTGACCGACGAAGCCAAATGGGCGCCGCTGTGGGTTATCGACTTCCCGATGTTTGAAGACGACGGTGAAGGCGGTCTGACCGCGATGCACCATCCGTTCACCTCGCCGAAAGATATGTCCGCCGCCGAGCTGAAGGCCGCGCCGGAAGACGCGGTGGCCAACGCCTACGATATGGTCATCAACGGCTATGAAGTCGGCGGCGGTTCGGTGCGTATTCACAGCGGTGAAATGCAGCAGACCGTGTTCGGCATTCTCGGGATTAACGAACAAGAGCAGCGCGAGAAGTTTGGCTTCCTGCTGGACGCGCTGAAATACGGTACTCCGCCGCACGCGGGCCTGGCTTTCGGTCTTGACCGTTTGACCATGCTGCTGACCGGTACTGATAATATCCGTGACGTTATTGCTTTCCCGAAAACTACCGCCGCCGCTTGCCTGATGACCGAAGCGCCAAGCTTCGCTAACCCGGCATCGCTGAGCGAACTGGGCATTCAGGTGGTGGCGAAAGAGGCAAAAGAGTCTTTGGAGAATAAGTAAGATGTCATTCAAGCTCCCCGTTTCCGTACTGGTGGTGATTTACGCCAAAGATACGAAGCGGGTGCTGATGTTGCAGCGGCGCGACGATCCCGCGTTCTGGCAGTCGGTTACCGGCAGTCTGGAAGAGGGAGAGACCGCGCCGCAGGCTGCCGCGCGTGAAGTTATGGAAGAAGTCGCCATTGATGTCGCCAGCGAGCAGCTGGCGTTGGTTGACTGTCAGCGCACGGTAGAGTTCGAGATTTTTTCTCATTTACGTCATCGCTATGCGCCGGGCGTTGAGCGTAATACGGAATTTTGGTTCCGTCTTGCGCTCCCTCATGAACGCCAGATTGTCTTTACGGAACATCTGGACTATCGCTGGGTTGATGCGGCGGAAGCCGCCACGTTGACCAAGTCCTGGAGCAACCGGCAGGCGATTGAAGAATTTGTAATTAACGCCGCCTGAAAGGGCGTGCTTTTTTTTGGAGAGTTTTTTATGGCAGGTCATAGTAAATGGGCCAACACCAAACACCGCAAAGCGGCGCAGGATGCCAAGCGCGGTAAGATCTTTACGAAAATTATTCGCGAGCTGGTCACCGCCGCGCGTCTGGGCGGCGGCGACGCAGGCTCTAACCCGCGTTTGCGCGCGGCAATCGACAAAGCGCTGAGCAACAACATGACCCGCGACACCCTGAACCGTGCTATCGCGCGTGGCGTGGGCGGCGATGATGATGCGAACATGGAAACCATCATCTATGAAGGTTATGGTCCTGGCGGCACGGCGGTGATGGTTGAATGTCTGTCAGACAACCGTAACCGTACCGTTGCTGAAGTACGTCATGCCTTCACCAAAACCGGCGGTAACCTGGGGACCGACGGTTCCGTTTCCTACCTGTTCAGCAAAAAAGGCGTTATCTCCTTCGAGAAAGGCGACGAAGATGCGATCATGGAAGCGGCGCTGGAAGCGGGCGCGGAAGACGTTGTGACTTATGACGACGGCGCGATTGACGTTTATACCGCGTGGGAAGAGATGGGCGCGGTACGCGATGCGCTGGAAGCCGCCGGCCTGAAAGCGGACGCCGCTGAAGTCTCGATGATCCCGTCAACCAAAGCGGATATGGACGCGGAAACTGCGCCGAAACTGCTGCGTTTGATCGATATGCTGGAAGATTGCGACGACGTGCAGGAAGTTTATCACAACGGCGAGATCTCTGATGAGGTCGCCGCAACCCTGTGATACCCGTAATCTTTCAGCCCACAGCGGTGTTGGCTCTCCTCGCTTACCCCGGTCACGTAGTGAATCTACGCTCCCGGGGATGCGCTGCGTGGCCGCCTGGCTGTGAACTGAAATCTTTAGGGTCTCACGGGCTAGTTATGACCGGAGGCGCGTGATGGCCATTATTCTCGGCATTGACCCGGGGTCGCGCGTCACTGGTTATGGCGTTATCCGCCAGGTTGGACGCCAGCTCAGCTATCTGGGCAGCGGCTGTATTCGCACGAAAGTGGATGATTTACCGTCTCGCCTGAAGCTTATCTATGCGGGCGTAACGGAAATTATCACCCAGTTCCAGCCTGACTATTTCGCCATCGAACAAGTGTTTATGGCGAAGAACGCCGACTCGGCGCTGAAGCTCGGCCAGGCTCGCGGCGTGGCGATTGTCGCGGCGACGAATCAGGACCTGCCGGTCTTTGAGTACGCCGCCAGGCAGGTAAAGCAGACCGTTGTCGGGATCGGCAGCGCGGAAAAGAGTCAGGTGCAGCATATGGTGCGCACCTTGCTCAAGCTGCCGGCTAACCCGCAGGCGGATGCGGCGGATGCCTTAGCGATTGCCATTACCCACTGCCACGTCAGCCAGAACGCCGCCCAGATCAGCGAAAGCCGCCTGAATCTGGCGCGCGGACGCTTACGATAACCTGAAATCAGGCTGGATATCTATCCAGCCTTTTTTTATGATACCGCATTAGACTTTCAGCCCTTAATCCAGGAGCTCCACGTGATAGGCAGACTCAGAGGCATCATTCTCGAAAAACAACCCCCGCTGGTTTTACTCGAAACGGGAGGCGTAGGTTATGAGGTTCATCTGCCGATGACCTGTTTCTACGAGCTGCCGGACGTGGGCAAAGAGGCGATCATTTTTACCCACTTTATCGTGCGCGAAGATGCCCAACTGCTGTATGGCTTTAACAACAAGCAGGAGCGCACGCTGTTTAAAGAGCTGATTAAAACCAACGGCGTCGGTCCGAAGCTGGCGCTGGCGATCCTTTCCGGCATGTCGGCGCAGCAGTTTGTGAATGCCGTTGAGCGCGAGGAGCTGGCGGCGCTGGTGAAGCTGCCGGGAATCGGTAAGAAAACCGCGGAACGCCTGATTGTCGAAATGAAAGACCGCTTTAAAGGGCTGCACGGCGATCTGTTTACGCCGGCGGCAGATCTGGTGCTGACGTCTCCAGCCGGTCCTTCTGATGATGATGCTGAACAGGAAGCGGTTGCCGCGCTGGTGGCGCTGGGCTATAAACCTCAGGAGGCCAGCCGGATGGTCAGCAAAATCGTACGCCCGGATGCCAACAGTGAAACGCTAATTCGCGAAGCGCTCCGCGCCGCGTTGTGAGGTAAGGGATGATTGAAGCAGACAGGCTGGTATCGGCGGACAGCAGCGGTTTTGAAGAGGCGGCCGACCGCGCCATTCGCCCTAAATTGCTGCAAGAGTATGTGGGCCAGCCGCACGTCCGTTCGCAAATGGAGATTTTTATCCAGGCGGCGAAGCTGCGCGGCGACGCGCTCGATCACCTGCTGATTTTTGGCCCGCCGGGGCTGGGGAAAACCACCCTGGCAAACATCGTCGCCAACGAGATGGGCGTGAACCTGCGCACCACCTCTGGCCCGGTGCTGGAAAAGGCGGGCGATCTGGCGGCGATGTTGACCAATCTTGAACCCCACGACGTCCTGTTTATCGACGAGATTCATCGCCTGTCACCGGTTGTTGAAGAAGTTCTCTATCCGGCAATGGAAGATTATCAGCTGGATATCATGATTGGCGAAGGGCCCGCGGCGCGTTCGATAAAAATCGATCTGCCGCCGTTTACCCTGATTGGCGCGACGACTCGCGCAGGTTCATTGACTTCGCCGCTGCGCGACCGTTTTGGCATCGTCCAGCGCCTGGAGTTCTACCAGATCCCGGACCTGCAGCATATTGTCAGCCGCAGCGCCCGCTATATGGGGCTGGAGATGAGCGAAGATGGGGCTCTGGAGGTCGCGCGTCGCGCGCGCGGCACGCCGCGAATCGCCAACCGCCTGCTGCGCAGGGTGCGCGATTTTGCCGAGGTTCGCTACGACGGGCGTATCTCTGAGGATATTGCCGCGCAGGCGCTGGATATGCTCAACGTGGATGCGGAAGGCTTTGATTATATGGACCGTAAGCTGCTGCTGGCGGTCATCGATAAATTCTTTGGCGGGCCGGTCGGGCTGGATAACCTGGCGGCGGCCATTGGCGAAGAGCGGGAAACGATTGAAGATGTACTGGAGCCGTATCTGATCCAGCAGGGCTTTTTACAGCGTACCCCGCGCGGGCGAATGGCGACGGTGCGGGCCTGGACCCACTTCGGCATTACGCCGCCGGAGATGCCTTAAACGTTGTCCGGCGATAAAACAGCAGACCGCAAGAACCAGTAGCCCGGCTAAGCGGAGCGCAAGCCGGGAAAATAGCTGAGCGGTGGATGTCCCGGCTTACGGCATGAACGCCTTAGCCGGGCTACAACGTACGCGGAGCATAGCGTCAGGCGGCCGATTTCTTGCTCATGCTGATGATAAACAGCAGCGCGGCGCATAGTACCACGGAAGGCCCCGCCGGTGTGTCGTAGAACGCCGAGAAGGTCAAACCGCCGGTCACGGCAATCATTCCCACTCCAACCGCTACCCCCGCCATTTGTTCAGGCGTACGAGCAAAGCGACGGGCCGTTGCGGCGGGAATAATCAGCAGCGATGTGATAATCAGCGCCCCGACGAACTTCATCGCCACGCCGATCGTCAGCGCGGTGACCAGCATCAGAAGCAGTTTCACCCGCTGGAGCTTAACGCCATCAACAAACGCCAGATCTGGGCTAATGGTCATCGACAGCAGGTTGCGCCACTGCCAAAGCAGGATCGCCAGCACGATAACCACGCCAATAGCGATAGCTATCAAGTCTTCCGGCGTCACCGCCAGCAGATCGCCGAACAGATAGGCCATCAGGTCGACGCGCACGTTTGACATCAGGCTGACCACCACCAGACCCAGCGACAGCGCGCTGTGCGCCATGATGCCGAGTAGCGTGTCCACCGCCAGGTGGGGACGTTTTTCCAGCCATACCAGCCCGCCCGCCAGCAACAGCGTCACCGCGATGACCGCATAAAACGGGTTAACGTTCAGCAGTAAACCAAAAGCGACGCCAAGCAGAGAGGCGTGGGCGAGGGTATCGCCGAAGTAGGACATTCGCCGCCAGACGACGAACGATCCCAGCGGACCCGCGGCACAGGCGAGCATCATTCCGGCCAGCCAGCCGGGGAGCAGTAATTCAATCATTAACGGTCATTTCCCCGACGCAGTACAATCCGCCCCTGCAGGTCGTGGCGGTGATTATGATGATGGCGATAAATACCCAGCTGTTCCGCGCCGCGCTGGCCGAACATCGAGATAAATTCCGGGTGCATAGAAACCACTTCCGGCGCGCCGGAGCAGCAAATATGCTGATTGAGACACAGCACTTCGTCGGTTTTGGCCATCACCAGATGCAGGTCATGAGAAACCATCAGCACGGCGCAATCAAGCTCCTGGCGCAGTTGGTTAATCAGATCGTAAAGCGCCACCTGGCCGTTGACGTCAACGCCCTGCGTTGGCTCGTCGAGCACCAGCAGCTGCGGCTTATTGAGCAGCGCCCGCGCCAGCAGTACCCGCTGGGTCTCGCCGCCGGAAAGTTTCTGCATGGGGGCGTCGATCAGATGCCCGGCCTGTACGCGCTTCAGCGCCGGCAGAATATCGCGTTTGTGGGTTCCCGGACGTAAAAGCATAAAGCGGCTGACGGTCAGCGGCATCGTGGCATCAAGATGCAGCTTTTGCGGGACATAGCCGATCCGCAGATGTCCCTCGCGTTTGATAACCCCTTCCGAAGGTGCTACCAGTCCAAGAACTACCCTTACGAGGGTCGATTTACCGGCGCCGTTTGGCCCCAGTAAGGTTAAAATTTTGCCCGGCTTTAGCGTTAGCGAAATGTCAGACAGCACGCGCCTTTGGCCATAAACGACCGCGACGTTTTCCAGCGTTACAAGATTTGTCATATCAAATTAGAGGTTGCACAAGCCAGTGAATGTTATAATATCACATCTTTCTCATTCTATACGATGATTAGACGCATTATGTTACATAAAAATACGCTTCTTTGCGCTGGACTTAGCGCCGCTTTTTTGTTCGCCCATGCGCCGTTGGCTAGCGCCGCCGTTGTCACCTCCCTTAAACCGCTGGGCTTTATCGCTTCCGCTATCGCGGATGGGGTCACGGAGACCCAGGTACTGCTGCCAGACGGGGCGTCCGAGCACGATTATTCGCTACGGCCATCGGATGCAAAACGCTTACAGAACGCAGACTTAGTGGTCTGGATTGGACCCGAAATGGAAGCGTTTATGGATAAGTCAACGCAAAGCATTGCGCCAAACAAAAAGGTGACGATTGCCGAGCTTGACGGCGTGAAACCGTTACTCATGAAAGGCACCGACGACGACGAAGACCATCATGGTCACGACCATGGCGCAGGGGAAAATAGTGACGACGATCACCATCACGGCATCTATAACATGCATCTGTGGCTTTCCCCAGAGATAGCGCGCCTTTCGGCGGTTGCAATCCACGATAAATTATTGGAACTTATGCCGCAGAGTCGAGCCAAACTTGACGCCAACCTGAAGGATTTTGAGGCAAAATTAGCCGCAACCGACAAGCAGGTTGGGACCGAGCTGGCACCGCTGAAAGGGAAGGGATATTTCGTTTTTCATGACGCCTATGGCTACTTTGAAAAACACTACGGTTTGACCTCACTGGGTCATTTTACTGTCAACCCTGAAATCCAGCCTGGTGCGCAGCGTTTACACGAAATCAGAACACAGCTGGTTGAGCAAAAAGCAACTTGCGTTTTTGCTGAGCCACAGTTCAGGCCAGCGGTCATAGAAGCTGTTGCCAGGGGAACGTCCGTGCGCATGGGAACCCTGGATCCACTTGGAATCGGAATTAAGCTGGGTAAAGAGAGTTATCCGCAATTCCTGAGCCAGATGGCGAATCAGTATTCAAGCTGCCTGAAAGGAGAATAACGAGGAAGTGAATACGTGCAACAGATAGCCCGCGCTGTCACTCAGGCATTTAACAATCTGCCACGACCTCACCGCGTTATGCTGGGGTCGCTTAGCGTTCTTACCTTAGCGGTCGCCGTCTGGCGACCTTACATTTACCACCATCCTGAAACGGCTCCCATCAGCAGAACCATCGAGCTTGAGCAAAGCGAAATTCGTTCTCTGCTGCCAGAAGCCTCGGAACCTATCGATCAGGCACCTCAGGAAGAGGAGGCCATCCCTCAGGATGAGCTGGATGATAAAGCGGATGGCGATTCCGGCGGCCACGAATATGTGGTGTCGACCGGCGATACGCTCAGCAGCATTCTTAATCAGTACGGCATCGATATGGGCGATATTGCCCGGCTCTCCTCGGTAGATAAAGAGCTGCGTAATCTGAAAATTGGTCAACAGCTCTCCTGGACCCTGACGGCGGACGGCGACCTGCAAAGCCTGACCTGGGAAATGTCGCGCCGCGAAACCCGCACCTACGATCGAGTCGCTAACGGTTTCAAAATGAGCAGCGAGCTGCAAAAAGGCGACTGGGTCAACAGCGTACTGAAAGGTACCGTTGGCGGCAGCTTTGTCGCCAGCGCTCGTGATGCCGGCCTGACCAGCACCGAAATCAGCGCGGTGATCAAGGCCATGCAGTGGCAGATGGACTTCCGTAAGCTGAAAAAAGGCGATGAATTCTCCGTGCTGATGTCGCGTGAAATGCTCGACGGTAAGCGCGAGCAGAGCCAACTGCTTGGCGTGCGCCTGCGCTCGGATGGTAAAGACTACTACGCGATCCGCGCTGAGGATGGCAAATTCTACGACCGCAACGGTACCGGCCTGGCGAAGGGGTTCCTGCGTTTCCCGACCGCACGTCAGTTCCGCGTCTCTTCGAACTTTAATCCACGTCGTTTGAACCCGGTGACCGGCCGCGTAGCGCCGCATCGCGGCGTCGATTTTGCAATGCCGCAGGGCACACCGGTGCTGTCGGTAGGGGATGGCGAAGTGGTGGTGGCTAAACGTAGCGGTGCGGCCGGTTATTACGTCGCCGTCCGCCATGGCCGCACCTATACCACCCGCTATATGCACCTGCGTAAGCTGCTGGTCAAACCCGGGCAGAAGGTCAAACGCGGCGATCGCATTGCGCTGTCGGGCAACACCGGCCGTTCTACCGGCCCGCATCTGCATTATGAAGTGTGGATTAACCAGCAGGCGGTCAACCCGCTGACGGCGAAACTGCCGCGTACGGAAGGGCTCAGCGGTTCCGACCGTACCGATTATCTGGCGCAGGCAAAACAGGTTATTCCGCAGCTGCGGTTTGACTAACCTTCCGTCAGTTAAAGCCGGCGCCAGCTGTGCGCCGGCTTTTTCTTTTGTACGTTACTCAACGTATCGCTAAACTAACTCATTATCTTTATTGAGCGGAACGTCTGCGGATTAGGCATGGAAACGAAAAAAAATAATATTGAATTTATTCCAAAATTTGAAAAATCCTTTTTACTGCCGCGCTACTGGGGCGCTTGGTTAGGGGTTTTTGCCTTCGCCGGTATCGCTCTGACGCCAGCGTCTTTCCGCGATCCGATTCTCGGCAAACTGGGGCGTTTTGTGGGTCGCCTGGCAAAGAGTTCGCGCCGTCGGGCGCAGATTAACCTGCTGTACTGTTTCCCGGAAAAGAGTGAGCAGGAACGAGAAGACATTATTGATGCAATGTACGCCTCCGCGCCGCAGGCGATGGTCATGATGGCGGAACTAGGCCTGCGCGACCCGCAGCGCATTCTTTCCCGCGTCGACTGGCAGGGCAAAGAGATCATCGATGAGATGCAGAGGAACAACGAGAAAGTGATCTTTCTGGTTCCTCATGCCTGGGGAGTGGACATTCCGGCGATGCTGATGGCGTCGGGCGGGCAAAAAATGGCGGCGATGTTCCATAATCAGGGCAACCCGGTCTTTGATTACGTCTGGAATACCGTCCGCCGACGTTTCGGCGGACGTATGCACGCGCGCAACGACGGGATCAAACCGTTTATTCAGTCGGTGCGTCAGGGCTACTGGGGCTACTATCTACCGGATCAGGATCACGGCGCCGAGCACAGCGAATTCGTTGATTTCTTTGCCACCTATAAAGCGACGCTGCCGGCGATTGGCCGTTTAATGAAAGTGTGCCGCGCCCGCGTCGTGCCGCTGTTCCCGGTCTATGATGGCGAAACGCATCGCCTGACGGTGCTGGTGCGCCCGCCGATGGACGATCTGCTGGAGGCGGACGATACCACTATCGCCCGGCGGATGAACGAAGAGGTTGAAGTGTTCGTGAAGCCGCATACCGAGCAGTACACCTGGATCCTCAAGCTGCTGAAAACGCGCAAGCCGGGTGAAATAGAGCCGTATAAGCGTAAAGAGCTGTACCCGCGAAAGTCGTCGCGCCAGGGTTAAAAATCGCAGCCAGTGGGCTTCGGGGTTCATTGGCTGTATTGTTTGAGTAGTGCCAAATGGTCGACAACGAGCCGGTAACGATATTCTGGACGACCGGTGATGCCGTAATGATTGGTGGTGTAGAGAATATGTAGCTGCTCAAGCCAAATCAGGTATTTACGGCATGAAACTCTGGATATCTGCAATGCTGCAGCCAGCTCATTGGTCGAAAAATCACGTTCCTGCCAGGCGTCAATCCACTGGCACACCAGACGAAGCGTCTGCGGCGTAAGTCCTTTTGGCAAGCGGCGCGCGCCCTCGAGTTGTTGAACCCCGCTGCGCAACAGGCTGTCGACATCGGCTTGAGCGTAGCAGGATTTCGCGTTTTTCAAATCGCGCTTTTTACGCCATGACAGCAGCGCCTCCTCAAAGCGCGGAAACTGAAACGGTTTTATCAGGTAATCGACCACGCCGTAATGCAGCGCCGTCTGAACCGTTACCCTATCGGCGGCGGAGGTAATCATAATGACATCAATATTGCGCGCATCGGCGCGTAGCGCAGGCAGCAGTTCCAGCCCATTATCCTGCTGCATATAGACATCCAGCAGCACCAGATCGATCTGCGGCAAATGGCTAAGCATCTCCCTGGCTTCGCGGACCGTCGGGGCTACGCCGCAGCAGTGAAAATCAGCCACCCGGCTGAGAAACAGCCGGTTCAGTTCGGCCACCATCGAATCATCATCGACAATCAGCACATTAATCATGCGTGGGTTCTCGCTTCGGCGGGAAGCAGGGCGCTTCCCGCAGTGTTCACCCGGCAGCGGGCGTTTAAAATGGCGAGCGTTTATACGCGGTGTAGCGCGCTCGCCAGAAGGTGCGATCGATATTCTCGGCCAACTGGGCTTCGCTGATAAGCGGCGCGACGCCGTCCTGCTGAGCCGCGCGAGCGACATCTGCGGCAATCGCCCGGGAAATCATCTCAATCTCTTCGACCGGCGGCAGCAATCCGCCGGCTTCGCGGGTAGCTAAAGGCGAGTGGGCGGCGAGGGTTTTACTACAGGTGATAAGCATTGCCTCGGTAACGCGTTCCGCTTTACTGGCCAGAATTCCCAGCCCCAGGCCGGGGAAGATATAGGCGTTGTTGCACTGGGCGATATCGTAGGTCTTACCGTCATAGCAGACGGGAGCGAACGGACTACCGGTGGCAATCAGCGCGTTCCCCCGGGTCCATTCCAGCAAATCCTTCGGCTGGGCTTCAGCGCGGGACGTCGGGTTAGATAAGGGCATAATAATCGGGCGCGGGCAGTGCTGATGCATCTCTTTGATGATCTCTTCGCTGAACAGTCCCGGCTGGCCTGATACGCCGATCAGCACGGTGGGGTGGACGTTGCGTACAACATCCATCAGCGACAGGTGGGCCGCGTCGGTATCCCAGTGGGCAATATGTTTCCGCGGCGTCACGTGGCTGCACTGAAAATCCAGCAAATTGGGCATCTCATCGGTTAACAGACCAAAGCGGTCAACCATAAAGATCCGATTGCGCGCTTCCTGCTCTGACAGCCCGTCATCAACCATCAGGGCCATGATTTTTTCCGCAATCCCGCATCCGGCGGAACCGCTGCCGAGAAACACCACGCGCTGGTCGCGGATCCGCGTACCGGCCGCAGCGGCGGCGGCAATCAGCGTGCCAGAGGTCACGGCCGCCGTGCCCTGGATATCATCGTTGAAACAGCAAAGCTGGTCACGATAGCGGTTAAGTAACCGGGTAGCATTTTTTTGCGCAAAATCTTCGAACTGCAGTAACACTTGTGGCCAGCGCTGGCTGATGGCATGCACAAACATGTCCATAAATTCCATGTACTGCTCGTCGCTAATACGTGGATGACGCCAGCCCATATACAGCGGGTCCTCCAGATGCTGGGCGTTGTTGGTGCCCACATCCAGCATAATGGGCAGCGTTGATGCCGGATGAATCCCCCCGCAGGCGGTATATAACGAGAGTTTGCCGATCGGGATCCCCATGCCGCCAATCCCCTGATCGCCGAGACCCAGGATGCGCTCGCCGTCGGTCACGACAATGACTTTGATATCGTTGCGGGAGAAGCCCTGCAGCATCTCGTCAATATTGTTGCGGTTAGGCCATGAAATAAACAGGCCGCGCCCCCGACGATAAATTTCTGAGAAGTGTTCACACGCTTCGCCTACCGTTGGGGTATAAATGATCGGCAGCGTTTCTTTCATATGGTTGCGCAGCAGATTATAGAATAGGGTCTCGTTAGTATCCTGTATATTTCGAAGATAAATATGCCGCGATATATCCCGTTTAAACTGGCAAAATTGCCCCCAGGCGCGCGCGGTTTGTTCTTCAATAGTTTCAACATTATGTGGCAGCAGCCCCTGAAGATTAAATGCGGACCGTTCACCTTGAGTAAAAGCGAGGCCTTTATTTAATAACGGGTTTTCCAGCAGGACGGCACCGTTATAAGGCGTGTATAAGGTTTCTGTGGCTAACATTGGATGACTCCTGAATATGATATCAAATAATTGCCGGGATTCTTCCGGCTTTACTTCAGTGATTATGAGATTAAATAAATCATAATTCCTTCGGTAACGACGCCGATGGCGGTGCCCAGCAAAATAGAGGATGAGGCGGGCTCGATATAGGTATCGCTGCGCAGGGCAAACATCCCTGCCGCAATGGCGGAAGGCGTCGCGCCGATGATAATGACCTGCTGCATCAGGCTATGGCTGAGGCCAAAGGCTAAACCAGCCACGGCCATCATTGCCGGTTGGATCAGGTTTTTAATACTGATATTGGTGCAGGTTTGAATATTGACCGTAGGACGCTCACCGTAAAAGAGCAGCCCAAGGGCGAACAGGGAGAGGCCGCCCGCCACTTTTCCCACCATCTCAATAGGCATACTGAGCATATGCGGCAGCTGTACCCCCGCGAGGCTGAGCAGCACGCCGGAAATCGGGATCCAGACTATTGGGTTTCTGACGGCTTTAAACAGGTTTTGCAGGATAAGCTGCAGCGCATCAGGCTGTTGTACATCAGCGTAGGCGCGCTTATCTCCCATGCGAATCAGAATGATGGTCAAGGGGATCATCAATACGCTGGTCACCAGGTTGCCGATAAGCACCCCGAGAAAGCCCTCGGGACCAATCAGCACCGCAAGCACGGGGGCGCCAAAGTAGGCCATATCGGGGAAAGCGCACACCAGGGACTGAATTGCGCTGGTTTTTATATCATGGCGAAAAACGTAGCGTGAGATCAGTAGCGTGAGGAAATACGATCCCATAAGACCGATGACCAATACCGCCATAAAGGTGAAGTTTTTAATCTTATCGGGATGGGTATTCAATGCGCCGATAAACAGATGGAAGGGAAGTGCAAATCGAATAACCACCGTGGCCAGCACGGACGCGTCCTCGCGGCGGCTGTAGCCCAACTTGCCGCTTAGCCATCCAAGCAGCATGATAAACACCAGGGGAAAAAGGGATTCTAAGAGCAGTGAAGGCATAGGATGTCCTGAAAATATATTATCGGCGACGTTGTGTTTTTTTAATCTAACGATCCCCCGGTATTTAAAAGGTGATAGTCATCACAGTCGCCGGGCTTTAAATAATTTCGCTTTGACTACTTTACTTACAAATAGGGAAAAGAGGGTGGGATCATCAACTTATATCCCAGGCATTCAATTATTGCGACGACGCTAACTTTAGTTTCGTGGTGATAAATTAAATTACTTAAAATGAATTTTGTGGTTTAGTCACAAAGTAGAACAGCGAAATTTGGATCTCGTTTTTAATTTTAAATTCCTGTGCTAACGTTTTTTTGTTTTATTGGCATTGTGGCTGGTGCTCTTTTTTAATTTTATTACGCAGTTTTAATATTGCGTCGATACCCTACGTCATCATAATTCAGGTAAAAATATGGAAAATAATTCTCTGAACCACCCGATAGATAAAACGCTGCCGAGCGGGTCGTCGGTCCGACTTTTATCCAATATTGAGGTCGGCGCCGTACCGTTGACGCTCTTTATCGGGATAGCGACGATTGTGGCTATCTCTGCAACCGCAGGTCTGCTGCCGAAGAATATGATTGGCGGCCTGGCGGTGATTATGACCCTGGGGTTCGCGTTGGCTAAGATTGGCCGAATGGTGCCGATCCTCAAGGATATAGGCGGCCCGGCCATTTTGTGCCTGATGGTGCCCTCGGTGCTGGTTTATTTCGGCATGTTTGAAGCGCATACCCTCGATACCGTGCATTTGCTGATGAAGGAGGCCAATCTCCTCTATTTCGTTATCGCCTGCCTGGTCGTCGGCAGCATACTGGGTATGAACAGAACTATCCTGATTCAGGGAATGGTCCGTATGTTTGTCCCGCTGGTCGTAGGGACCGGGGCGGCAATCTTAACCGGCCTGCTGGTGGGCAGTTTATTTGGCTACAGTTTCTACCACACCTTTTTCTTTATTATCGTGCCGATCATCGGCGGCGGCATCGGTGAAGGGATCCTGCCCCTGTCGCTGGCCTATTCAGCCATTCTCGGACAAACGCCCGATGTTTACGTTGCGCAACTGGCGCCGGCCGCCGTGGTGGGCAACATTTTCGCCATTATTTGCGCCGGTTTTCTGGCGCGCATGGGCGCGCGACGCCCTTCGCTTTCCGGCAACGGGATGCTGATCCGCAGCCATGAAGATAATAGCGTCTTTGCGCAAAATCAGAGCGCGCAACCCACGGATTTCCAACTGATGGGGGCCGGGCTTTTAATGATTTGCGCGTTTTTCATCGTCGGCGGTCTGTTGGAAAAGGTGGTGCATATTCCGGGGCCGGTACTGATGATCCTGGCTGCGGTGTTCTGTAAATACGCTAAAGTTATCCCGGCGGCGATGGAGCTGGGGGCGCACAGCTGCTACAAGCTCGTGTCGGCCGCGCTGGTTTGGCCGCTGATGATTGGTCTGGGAATGCTGTATGTTCCGCTGGAAAGCGTGGTTGCGGTATTTTCGATGGGCTACGTGGTGGTTTGCGGCTCCATCGTCATGGCAATGGCGCTGAGCGGCTTCCTTATCGCTTCACGTCTGAATATGTACCCTGTTGAAGCGGCTATCGTAACCAGTTGCCATAGCGGGCTGGGGGGGACGGGGGATGTGGCTATTCTCTCGGCGTCGAACAGAATGGGGTTGATGCCTTTTGCTCAGATTGCGACTCGTATCGGCGGCGCATCAACGGTAATTACCGCTACGCTATTGTTGAGCTGGCTTGTGTAGTTTATCGGATATACCTGCCAGCTGCGGCGCTGGCAGGTAGACGGAGAGGCTTACTCTACGGTCAGAATACGGGTGGTGTTGGTGCTACCGATGGTGCTCATGACATCGCCCTGAGTGACGATAACCAGGTCGCCGGTCACCAGATAGCCTTTGTCGCGCAGCAGCGTTACCGCGTCGTGCGCAGCGGCTACGCCATCATTTACGCTATCGAAATGAACCGGCGTCACGCCGCGATACAGCGCAGTCAGGTTCAGTGTGCGTTCGTGGCGAGACAGGGCGAAAATCGGCAGGCCGGAGCTGATGCGCGAAGTCATCAGCGCGGTCCGACCGGATTCGGTCATGGTAATGATAGCGGTGACGCCCTTGAGGTGGTTCGCCGCATACATGGCGGACATCGCAATGGCTTCTTCCACGTTATCGAACTGAATGTCCAGACGGTGCTTGGAGACGTTGAGGCTCGGGATTTTTTCAGCGCCGAGGCAGACGCGCGCCATCGCGGCAACGGTCTCAGACGGATACTGGCCCGCGGCGGTTTCAGCCGACAGCATTACGGCATCGGTCCCATCCAGCACGGCGTTCGCCACGTCCATGACTTCGGCGCGGGTAGGCATCGGGTTGGTGATCATCGACTCCATCATCTGCGTCGCGGTAATGACCGAGCGGTTCAACTGACGGGCGCGGCGGATCAGCGCTTTCTGGATGCCGACCAGCTCCGGATCGCCGATTTCCACGCCGAGGTCACCGCGGGCCACCATAACAACGTCCGAGGCGAGGATCACGTCATCCATCGCGTCCTGATCGCATACCGCCTCGGCACGCTCGACCTTGGCGACGATTTTGGCGTCGCAGCCGGCATCGCGCGCCAGGCGACGGGCGTAGTTTAGATCTTCGCCGCAGCGCGGGAAGGAGACGGCCAGATAGTCGACGCCAATTTTGGCGGCGGTGACGATGTCCGCTTTGTCTTTTTCCGTCAGCGCTTCTGCAGAGAGGCCGCCGCCCAGTTTGTTGATGCCTTTGTTGTTAGACAACGGGCCGCCGACGGTGACTTCGGTGAACACCTTCATGCCCTGAACTTCGAGGACCTTCAGCTGCACGCGGCCGTCGTCCAGCAGCAGGATATCGCCTGGAACCACGTCAGCCGGGAGTCCTTTATAGTCGATGCCCACTTTCTCTTTGTCGCCTTCGCCTTTACCCAGGTTCGCGTCGAGGAGGAATTTGTCACCGATATTGAGGAAAATTTTCCCTTCTTTGAAGGTGGATACGCGGATTTTCGGCCCCTGTAGGTCACCGAGAATCGCGACATGACGGCCCAGTTTTGCCGCAATCTCACGGACTTTATCCGCACGGATCTGATGATCTTCCGCGGTACCGTGAGAGAAGTTCATACGTACCACGTTAGCGCCTGCGGCGATAACCTTCTCAAGGTTGTTATCGCGGTCGGTAGCCGGGCCTAAGGTGGTAACGATTTTGGTTCTGCGAAGCCTTCTGGACATGTAATACTCCGTTGACTGAAACATCTTTGGTGTTGCGTGAACATGGATTCGGTAGCGCCGATGAGCAAAGTCGCTATACCGGAACGATACCGACGGTGTAATAGGATAGTGCTTAGTTTCTACTTTTATTGGTCATTGCTGTGTACGATGAGCTCTTTATCAAACCGCGATTCCTTAAGCGCTTCCTTGACCCTCTTCAAGTTATCTCTGAATTTTGCGCCCCGCCGCAGGGTGAAGCCGGTCGCCAGTACATCAATCACCGTCAGCTGCGCTAAGCGGGAAACCATCGGCATATAGATATCGGTATCTTCCGGCACATCCAGGGTAATAGCCAGCGTTGCCTCTCGGCAAAGCGGCGTACCGGGTGAGGTAATGGCGATCACCATCGCATCGTTTTCACGTGCCAGCTGCGCCAGCTCCACCAGGCTTTTAGTCCTGCCGGTGTGCGAGATGATCACTACCACGTCATCGTCATTACAGTTCATACAGCTCATGCGTTGCAGGACGATGTCGTCGGAATAGATCACCGGTACATTAAAGCGGAAAAATTTGTTCATCGCGTCGTGGGCGACGGCGGCCGAAGAGCCAAGGCCAAAAAAGGCGATTTTCTTCGCCTGCGTGAGCAGGTCAACCGCGCGATTGATCGCCGACATGTCGAGAGAATGATGGACCTGATCTAAACTGGCCATGGCGGATTCAAATATCTTTCCCGTATAGGACTCGACGCTGTCGTCTTCATCGACGTTGCGGTTAACATAGAGGGTACCGTGCGCCAGGCTTTGCGCCAGATGCAGTTTAAAATCGGGGAAACCGCGGGTTTCCAGACTGCGGCAGAAACGGTTAACCGTGGGCTCGCTGACGCCGGCTTCCAGCGCCAGAGCGGCAATACTTGAATGGATGGCCTGCGCGGGGGTTGCAAGGATGACTTCCGCCACTTTGCGTTCAGATTTGCTAAGGTGTTCCAGCCGGGACTGGATTTTTTCCAGCATGTTCATGGGTAATCGGGCGCTCATCAATGGAAGCGATTTCATTAATGGGTGAAATCATCAGGCGTTTTAGCAAGAATATACCCCTCCGTTGTCGGAAACGGTGAGGAATGACCTTAAAATATGTTGTTTTTTTTCATTACATGATCAGAGTCGTATTTTACTAACTGAGAATCGGTCGAAACAACGAACAATATTAGCCGCATGCCCAAAATCTCAGCGCCTGTTTTCCACCCTGTGCGATTTAGCTGCGGGAACCGGCGCAGAGGGTTTCGGGAAATTCGTAAACACAGTACGATGCAGTGAAAGAAAATTACAAATATAGCCTGGCACAAGCACCAGTCTATCAACTAAGGAGAATGACATGGCGGTAACGCAAACGGCCCAGGCATGCGATCTGGTCATTTTCGGCGCGAAGGGTGACCTGGCGCGACGTAAATTGCTGCCTTCCCTGTATCAGCTCGAAAAAGCTGGTCAGATCCATCCTGACACCCGCATCATCGGCGTCGGCCGTGCCGACTGGGATAAAGACGCTTACACCAAAGTTGTGCGTGAAGCGATGGAAACCTTCATGAAGGAAAAAATCGATGAAGGTTTGTGGGAGACCCTGAGCGGGCGTCTGGATTTCTGTAACCTTGATGTCAACGATACCAAAGCGTTTACCCGCCTGGGCAAAATGCTCGATCAGAAAGAGCGGGTGACCATTAACTATTTCGCCATGCCGCCAAGCACCTTTGGCGCGATTTGCAAAGGTCTGGGCGAAGCGAAGCTGAACGCGAAACCGGCGCGCGTGGTGATGGAAAAACCGCTGGGGACTTCCCTGGAAACCTCCCGCGAGATCAACGATCGGGTAGGCGAGTTCTTTGAAGAGTGCCAGGTCTACCGTATCGACCACTATCTGGGTAAAGAGACGGTGCTGAACCTGCTGGCGCTGCGCTTTGCCAACTCGCTGTTCGTTAATAACTGGGACAGCCGTACCATCGATCACGTTGAGATCACCGTGGCGGAAGAGGTGGGCATTGAAGGCCGCTGGGGCTACTTCGATCAGGCCGGGCAGATGCGCGATATGATCCAGAACCACCTGCTGCAAATTCTGTGCATGATTGCCATGTCTCCGCCGTCAGATTTGACTGCCGATAGCATCCGCGATGAAAAAGTGAAGGTGCTGAAATCGCTACGCCGCATTGACCGCACCAACGTGCGTGAAAAAACGGTGCGCGGCCAGTACACCGCCGGCTTCGCGCAGGGTAAAAAAGTGCCGGGCTACCTCGAAGAAGAGGGGGCCAACAAGTCCAGCCATACTGAAACCTTCGTGGCGATCCGCGTGGATATCGACAACTGGCGCTGGGCGGGCGTACCGTTCTACCTGCGTACCGGTAAGCGACTGCCGACCAAATGTTCCGAAGTCGTGGTTTACTTTAAGACACCGGAACTGAACCTGTTCAAAGAGACCTGGCAAGAGCTGCCGCAGAATAAGCTGACCATTCGTCTGCAGCCGGATGAAGGGGTGGATATCCAGGTGCTGAACAAAGTCCCGGGGCTAGACCACAAGCATAACCTGCAGATCACCAAGCTGGACCTGAGCTACTCGGAAACCTTTAATCAAACCCATCTGGCGGATGCCTACGAGCGTCTGCTGCTGGAAACGATGCGCGGTATTCAGGCGCTATTCGTGCGTCGCGACGAAGTGGAAGAGGCGTGGAAGTGGGTCGACTCCATCACGGAAGCCTGGGCCGCCGATCGCGATTCGCCGAAACCTTACCAGGCGGGCACCTGGGGGCCGGTTGCCTCCGTGGCGATGATCACCCGCGATGGTCGTTCGTGGAACGAGTTTGAGTAATCGCCATCTCCTCCGTCAGGGTTATTTTACCGGTAACATGATCTGACGCAGCAAGTCGTGTAATTTTTAATCTTTTAAGCCCCGGAGGATTCACCCCCGGGGCTTTTTTTATTACACTGCCTACAGATATTTTGCCCCTGAGCCCCAGTACAGATGCCTTAAACACCGAAAAGTATCGTTAAAGCGCTGCGGCCGGACAGATAAAATTTGAGGAGCCTTTATGAATTCAGAAATGTTACGGGTAACAAATCGCATCATCGAACGCTCGCGCGATACCCGCGAAGCCTACCTCGCCCGGATTAACCAGGCCAAAACCGATACCGTGCATCGCGCCCAACTGGCGTGCGGTAACCTGGCCCACGGCTTCGCCGCCTGCCAGGCGGATGACAAAGCCTCACTGAAAAGCATGCTGCGCAATAACATCGCCATCATTACCTCCTACAACGATATGCTCTCCGCCCACCAGCCCTATGAGCGTTATCCGGACATTATCCGCAAAGCGCTGCACTCCGCGAACGCGGTGGGCCAGGTCGCCGGCGGCGTTCCGGCAATGTGCGATGGCGTGACGCAGGGGCAGGACGGGATGGAGCTGTCGCTGCTCAGCCGCGAAGTGATTGCCATGTCCGCCGCGATTGGCCTGTCGCACAACATGTTTGACGGCGCGCTCTATCTTGGCGTCTGCGATAAAATTGTCCCGGGCCTGGCGATGGCTGCGCTGTCGTTCGGCCATCTGCCGTCCATCTTTATTCCTTCCGGCCCGATGGCCAGCGGCCTGGCGAATAAAGAAAAAGTGCGCATTCGTCAGCTCTATGCGGAAGGAAAGGTGGATCGCATGGCGCTGCTGGAGTCCGAGGCCGCGTCTTACCATGCGCCTGGCACCTGTACCTTCTACGGTACCGCCAATACCAACCAGATGGTGGTTGAGTTTATGGGGATGCAGCTGCCCGGATCGTCATTCGTGCATCCGGATGCGCCGCTGCGCGAAGCGCTGACCGCCGCCGCCGCTCGCCAGGTGACCCGTCTGACCGGCAACGGTAACGAGTGGATGCCGCTGGGTAAAATGTTTGATGAAAAAGTAGTGGTCAACGGGATTGTCGCGCTGCTGGCAACCGGCGGGTCCACCAACCATACCATGCACCTGGTGGCCATGGCGCGGGCGGCAGGGATTATCATTAACTGGGATGATTTCTCCGATCTCTCTGACGTGGTGCCGCTGCTGGCGCGCCTCTACCCGAACGGCCCGGCGGATATTAACCACTTCCAGGCCGCGGGCGGCGTACCGGTGCTGGTGCGCGAGCTGCTGAAAGGCGGCCTGCTGCATGAAGATGTTCACACCGTTGCCGGTTTCGGCCTCTCTCGCTACACCATGGAGCCCTGGCTTAATAACGGTGAGCTTGACTGGCGCGAAGGAGCGGCCGCTCCGCTTGATGAAGCGGTTATCGCCACGTTTGACAAGCCGTTCTCTCGCCACGGCGGCACCAAAGTGCTGAGCGGCAATCTCGGTCGCGCGGTGATGAAAACTTCCGCTGTGCCGGTTGAGAACCAGATTATCGAAGCGCCGGCGGTGGTTTTCGAGAGCCAGCATGACGTGCTGCCCGCCTTTGAAGCGGGGCTGCTCGATAAAGATTGCGTGGTGGTGGTCCGTCATCAGGGACCAAAAGCGAACGGCATGCCAGAATTACATAAACTTATGCCGCCACTTGGTGTATTATTGGACCGCCGTTTCAAAATTGCGCTGGTGACCGATGGTCGACTCTCCGGCGCATCAGGCAAAGTGCCGTCGGCTATTCATGTGACGCCCGAAGCGTACGATGGTGGTCTGCTGGCGAAGGTACGCGATGGCGACATTATTCGCGTCAACGGCCAGACGGGCGAGCTGACGCTGCTGGTCGATGACGCCGAGCTGGCTGCCCGTCAGCCGCATATTCCTGACCTGAGCGGTTCGCGCGTGGGAACCGGCCGGGAGATGTTCGGTGCGCTGCGTGAGAAACTCTCCGGAGCAGAACAGGGCGCAACCTGCATCACTTTTTAAGACGATTCGATTTGTAGATCTGGCGAGAGAAAATCTAATGAAAAACTGGAAAACAACTGCAGAAGCAATCCTCACCTCCGGCCCGGTTGTACCGGTAATCGTGGTGAAAAAGCTGGAACACGCTGTGCCAATGGCGAAAGCGCTGGTTGCGGGCGGCGTACGCGTGCTGGAAGTGACTCTGCGTACCGAGTGCGCGATGGACGCTATCCGCGCGATCGCCAAAGAGGTCCCGGAAGCGATTGTCGGTGCCGGTACCGTCACCAACGTTGAGCAGCTGAAAGAAGTGACCGAAGCGGGCGCGCAGTTTGCTATCAGCCCGGGCCTGACCGAATCCCTGCTGAAAGCGGCGACCGGCGAAGGCACCATTCCGCTGATCCCGGGGATCAGCACCGTATCCGAGCTGATGCTGGGTATGCAGTATGGTCTGAAAGAGTTCAAATTTTTCCCGGCAGAAGCTAACGGCGGCGTGAAAGCGCTGCAGGCGATTGGCGGCCCGTTCGCGCATATTCGCTTCTGCCCGACTGGCGGTATCTCTCCGGCGAACTATCGTGATTATCTGGCGCTGAACAGCGTGCTGTGCATCGGCGGCTCCTGGCTGGTGCCGGCGGATGCGCTGGAAGCCGGTGATTACGACCGTATCACCAAACTGGCTCGTGAAGCGGTAGAAGGCGCGAAGTAATTATCGCGCGCTCACCAGAGGCCCGGTCTGCGACCGGGCTTTTTTTTATCCCGCAACCATGACTGCCGAAGCCGCCGCTTTGGCGCGTGCAACCGCGTCCTCAACGTTATCGGCTATTGCCAGCGTGACGCCCAGGCGACGCGAACCGTCGATTTCCGGCTTGCCGAACAGACGCAGTTGCAGTCCCGCGCCGACCGCGGCCTGAATATTGCTGAAGGTGACGTTCTGGCTGGTCAGCTGCGGCAGGATCACCGCAGAGGCCGCCGGGCCGTACTGGCGGATCGCGCCAATCGGCAGTCCGAGGAAGGCGCGAACGTGCAGGGCGAACTCCGATAAATCCTGCGAAATCAGCGTGACCATACCGGTGTCGTGCGGGCGCGGCGAGACTTCGCTAAAAATCACCTCGTCGCCGCAGACGAACAGTTCGACGCCGAACAGGCCGTAGCCGCCCAGCGCCAGCACCACCTGGCGGGCGATCTCCTGCGCGCTTTCCAGCGCCAGCGCGCTCATTCGCTGCGGCTGCCAGGATTCACGATAGTCGCCATCCTCCTGGCGATGACCGACCGGCGCGCAGAAGTGTACGCCGTCCGCGGCGCTGACGGTGAGAAGGGTGATCTCGAAATCAAAATTCACCACGCCTTCAACGATAACGCGTCCGGCTCCGGCGCGGCCGCCCTGCTGCGCATATTGCCAGGCGTCAGCCAGCTGTTCGCTGGAACGAATAAAGCTCTGGCCTTTACCCGATGAACTCATTACCGGCTTGACGATGCACGGCAGGCCTATCTCGGCGACGGCTTCGCGGAAGGCGGGTTCACTGTCGGCAAAACGGTAGGCGGAGGTCGGCAGCTTCAGCTCTTCAGCGGCCAGGCGGCGGATCCCTTCACGATTCATGGTGAGCTTTGCCGCGCGGGCGGTGGGGACGACTTTCTGCCCGGCCTGCTCCAGGTCGACCAGGGTGTCGGTGGCGATGGCCTCGATTTCCGGCACGATAAAGTCAGGCTTTTCCTGCTCAATCAGCGCCTGCAGCGCTTCGCCATGCAGCATATTGATGACGTGCGAACGGTGTGCGACCTGCATGGCCGGGGCGTCAGGGTAACGATCGACGGCGATGGTCTCAATTCCCAGGCGCTGGCATTCAATGGCCACTTCTTTACCCAGTTCGCCGGAACCTAACAGCATTACCTTTGTTGCCGCAGGGCGCAGCGCCGTACCTAATACAGTCATAACTCTCTTCCGCAGTAAAAAAACATGCGCCGCATTATAAACGAAAACGTTTGCGCATGTCTTTATGCGCGTCATTTGAGTTCGGGGAAGAAATTTGATATACTGTATAAAAATACAGTGCTGAGGGGCTGCATCATGGCGGTTGAAATTAAATATGTAGTGATTCGCGAAGGTGAGGAAAAAATGTCTTTTGCCAGCAAAAAAGAGGCCGATGCTTATGACAAAATGCTCGATCTGGCGGAAGTACTGAACGACTGGCTGGTTGAATGCCCGCTAACGCTTGACGAAGAGCAGCGCGATAGTATGGCGATGTGGCTGGCCGAGCGCAAAGATACCCTCAACCATATTTTGCGTTCCGGTAAGCTGCCGGAAGCCGAGGGCGCCGCCGAGGCGTCAGCCGATAGCGCAGAAGCAGAAGAGGGCGATAAGACTGACGACGTCATCGAATCTGAAGCCCCGGCGCCGGCGAAGCCGCGCAAAGCGAAAGCGGCCTGAGTTACGCTTTACGCTGCCGCCGCCAGCAGTTCTGGCGGCAGGCTCCCGCGCTTCCCGGCGCGGAATTTGCGCATCTTTAGCTGTCGATAACGTTTCCTGACGTCGCGTCGGTTAGGCTGGTGGTATCGCTTATCGCGCAACGAGGAAATGTATGGCTAACTGGCTTAATCAACTGCAGTCTCTGCTGGGTCAGCAGGGGCGGTCTTCTTCATCTGACGATCAACCAAGCGGCAAAAATTTACTGCTGCCGGGCGCGCTCGGCGGGCTGGCAGGTCTGCTGGTGGCCAGCAAATCATCGCGCAAGCTGTTAGCCAAATACGGTACCGGCGCGCTGCTGGTGGGCGGCGGCGCGGTTGCGGGCAGCGTGTTGTGGAATAAATACCAGCAGAAAATGCGCGCCAGCGCGCAGCCGGCATCGGCAGAGGCTGTGCCCGTTCAGGCGCCATCTTCCGCACCGGCCGAACTCGACGCCCGCAGCGAACGGCTAATTATGGCGCTGGTCTTCGCCGCCAAAAGCGATGGACATATTGACGATCGCGAGCGGGCAAATATTGAAGAGCAACTACGTGCGGCAAATGTCGACGTCCAGGGCCGAGTGTTAATTGACCGGGCGCTGGCGCAGCCGCTTGACCCGCAGAGCCTGGCGCAGGGTATCAGCAGCGAGCAAGAGGCGCTCGAAGTTTACTATATCAGCTGCGCGGTCATCGATATTGACCACTTTATGGAACGTAGCTACCTCAATGCCCTCGGCGAAGCGCTGAAGCTCCCGCAGGAAGTGCGTGAAGATATCGAACGGGATATTCAGGCGCAAAAACAGGCCGTAACGGCTTAAATCCGCACGTTTCGCTTGCATCGCTGGCGACTTTTGCCACCCTTATATATTGTGTAGTCACGTTACCCTTCAGGCTGCTTTGAGGCAGCCTGAAAATTTTACTACCCAATACAAGCCGCAGAAGAATAAGCAGATGCCACCAAAAGCCAAACGGATCCCCCATGCCATGACCTTACATGGCGACACGCGAATCGATAATTACTATTGGCTGCGCGATGACGATCGCTCGCAGCCGGAAGTGCTGGATTATCTGCGCCAGGAAAATGAGTACGGCAAAAAAGTGATGTCTTCGCAAAGTAGCCTGCAGGATAGGGTGCTCAAGGAGATTATCGACCGTATTCCGCAGCGCGAAGTGTCGGCCCCCTACAGCAAAAATGGCTATCGTTACCGTCAGGTCTACGAGCCGGGCTGCGAGTACGCGATTTATCAACGCCAGCCGGTAGTCAAAGAGGAGTGGGACGAATGGGACGTCCTGCTTGACGGCAACCAGCGTGCGGCCGGTAGCGAATTTTATACCCTCGGCGGATTAGGCGTTTCGCCCGACAACAGCCTGATGGCGGTGGCGGAAGACTATCTCTCCCGACGACAGTACAGCCTGCGCTTCTTTCCCTTAAACGACGACCGACAATTTGCAGAAGTGCTGGAGAACGTCTCACCTGATTTTGCCTGGAGTAACGATTCGCAGACTCTGTGGTACGTGCGTAAACACCCCACCACGCTGCTGCCGTATCAGGTCTGGCGCCACCGTCTGGGTACGCCGGCCAGTGCGGATGTTATGGTGTATGAAGAGCAGGACGACACTTTTTACGTCAGCGTACACAAGACTACATCCCAGCAGTTTGTGGTGATCTACCTGGCCAGCGCGACCACCAGCGAAGTACTGCTGCTCAATGCGGAAATGACCGACGCCGAACCGGTCTGTTTTCTACCCCGGCGTAAAGATCATGAATATAGCCTCGATCACTATCAGCACACTTTCTATCTGCGCTCTAATCGTGAGGGTAAGAACTTCGGCCTTTATCGCAGCACTCTGCGCGATGAGCAGGAATGGGAGACCCTGATAGCGCCGCGTCACGAAGTGATGCTGGAAGGTTTTACCCTGTTTACCGACTGGCTGGTTGTGGAAGAGCGCCAGCGCGGGCTAACCAGTCTGCGCCAGATCAACCGTAAGACAAGAGAATCGCAGGGGATCGCGTTTGACGATCCGGCCAACGTAACCTGGCTTGCCTATAATCCGGAGCCGGAAACCTCGCGCCTGCGCTATGGCTACTCCTCCATGACAACCCCGGATACGCTGTTCGAGCTGGATATGAATACCGGCGAGCGGCGGGTACTCAAACAGCAGGAAGTCAAAGGATTTGATGCCAGCCACTACCGCAGCGAGCATCTTTGGATCAACGCCCGCGACGGCGTGGAAGTCCCGGTCTCGCTGGTCTACCGTGATGAATATTTCCGCAAGGGCGCCAGCCCTCTGCTGGTGTACGGCTACGGCTCCTATGGCGCCAGCATGGATGCGGATTTCAGCGCCAGCCGACTGAGCCTGCTCGACCGCGGCTTTGTCTTCGCTATCGCCCATATTCGCGGCGGTGGCGAGCTGGGCCAGCAGTGGTACGAAGACGGTAAGTTTTTATGCAAGAAAAATACCTTCAACGATTATCTCGACGTCTGCGATGCGCTACTGGCACAGGGTTACGGCAATCCGCGTTTTTGCTACGGCATGGGCGGCAGCGCCGGCGGTATGCTGATGGGTGTAGCGGTGAACCAGCGGCCGGAGCTCTTCCACGGCGTGGTGGCCCAGGTTCCATTTGTGGATGTCCTCACCACCATGCTCGATGAGTCGATCCCGCTGACCACCGGCGAGTTTGAAGAGTGGGGTAATCCTCAGGATGAAGAATACTATCGCTATATGAAAAGCTACAGCCCGTATGACGGCGTTGAGGCTCAGGCCTATCCGCATCTGCTGGTCACCACGGGCCTGCATGATTCGCAGGTACAATACTGGGAGCCAGCAAAATGGGTGGCGAAACTGCGCGAGCTGAAAACCGACGATAACCTGCTGCTGCTGTGTACCGATATGGATTCCGGCCACGGCGGTAAATCCGGCCGTTTTAAAAGCTATGAGGGCGTGGCGCTGGAGTTTGCGTTTCTGATTGGTCTGGCGCAGGGGACGCTGCCGGGCCAGGCGGAGGTATAGCGCCGATTACTCCCCGAGATAGTGCTTCAGCGTCAGGCGCAGCTCGGGGCTCATGCGATCCAGGTTATTGAACAGCCAGCGCAAATAGCCGGGATCGTTTTCCGCCACTTCCGAGACCAGCTTGCCGCGATATTTGCCGAAGGTAAAGGTGGAGAGCAGCGCCGGGCGGCCGGTAATGGTCGCCATCTCCTCAGGCGTCCAGCCGGAGGTGTTGATGATATCGAGCAGCAGGGCCGCGGTGATATAGCAATCGTACAGCGCCCGGTGATGATGCAGTCCCGGTGGCGTCGCGACGCTGAGCTTGCGCGATTTATACAGCCCCATATTGCTGTACTTGATGCCTGGCCACAGGCGGCGCGCCAGCTTCATCGTGCAGATCCACTCACCCTGCATTTCCGGTAACACCCGGCGGTCAAAGCTAGCGTTATGGGCGACATACCACGGACTGCCCATATACAGCGGCACAATCTCCTCGATCCATGGCTTATCGGCAACCATCTCTTCGGTGATGTGGTGAATCGCCATCGCCTGTGGGCTGATAGGACGATCGGGGCGAACCAGATGGCTCATGGGATTGGTGATTTGTCCGTCGATGATATCTACCGAGGCGATTTCAACAATGCCTCCCTGCAATCCGCAGGTTTCTGTATCGATTACGCGCAGCATGGCTCGCTCCAGGCCAAAGAAACCAGCGTAATGGAATGCGCAGGTCTTGCCAACTCGGATGTCCGCAGAGGACGGGAATTATTTCTGTTTCGGTTCATAGGGCAGGCGAGAGAGCGAAACTGAGGCCAGCCGATGGGCAATCAGACGCTCGCGAAACCAGCTGCGCAGATGCTCGGGCTGTTCTCTTTCGACTAAATCAGCCACCACCGGCATATTGTAGCGTTCTTTAAAGGCGACACCAGCCGCGGCGAGATCGACATTCACTTTGTCCATCTCCTCCTGGGATAGTTTAGCCAGGTTGTTTTCCATCGGTTTCTCCTCTGATAATGCCGCAAAAAGTACTAAGCACGCGGCAAAAAGGCAAGTCTCAGACGCTTAGCTCGACTGCGCCATTATACAGGGTTATTCTCTGTGCTACATACATAACAAAAAGGAATGACAACTATGCCAATCATCGCCGGACGCGCCCTGCGTCTGTCTCTGTTTCTCGCCGGTTGCCTGACCTCCGCAGGCGCATTTGCCCACGCCCATTTGCAACAACCGCTGCCGGCTGCCGGTAGTGAGGTGGAGGCGTCACCGCAGGCGCTGACCCTGAACTTCTCCGAAGGCATCGAAACGCAGTTTAGCGGCGTAACCCTCACCGGGCCGCAGCAGAAGACCATCACCCTCGGTAAACCCGTCCGCAGCGACAGCAATAAGGCTCAACTGACGGTACCGGTTGAGCAGGCGTTGACGCCGGGCGAATATACCGTTGACTGGCACGTGGTCTCCGTAGATGGCCATAAGACCAAAGGGCAATACACCTTTACCGTGAAGTAAGCCGATGCTCAGTGCCGTCTATGTCAGCTTACGCTTTATCCATTTCATTTCGCTGATCGTCGCTTTCGGCTGCCTGCTTTACGGCGCGTGGTGGGCGCCAGCGGCCTTGCGCCGTCTGATGATGCAGCGTTTTTATCCGCTAATGCGTCATTTACTACTGGCTAGCGCGCTGTCGGCGCTGCTGATGCTGATGGCGCAGGGCGGCCTGATGGGCAACGGCTGGTCGGATGTCTGGCAACCGGCTATCTGGCAGGCGGTGGCCGGGACGCAATTTGGCGGTGTGTGGGTATGGCAAATTTTACTCGCCTTTGTGGCGTTGGCAGTGGTTTGGCTGAAGCCCCGGCGACCGGGGCGTTTACTGCTGGTGCTGTTTTGCGCCCAGTTGCTGCTGCTGGCGGGCGTCGGACATGCCGCGATGAACGATGGCTTGCTGGGGATAGTGCAGCGAACCAATCATGCGCTTCATCTGTTTTGCGTGGCCAGCTGGTTTGGCGGTCTGCTGCCGTTTATCTACTGTCTTCGCCTGGCGCACGGTCGCTGGCGGCAGGCGGCGATTTTCACCATGATGCGGTTTTCGCGTTACGGACATCTGGCGGTTGCCGGCGCCATCGCCAGCGGGGTGGTAAATGCGCTGCTGATCCAGGGCGAACTTATCAGCGCCTCGCCCTGGGGGCGTATGCTGTTGTTGAAATGTGCGCTGGTAGCGGCAATGGTGGCAATTGCGCTGGTGAACCGGTATGTTCTGGTGCCACGCATGTCGGCAGGCGGAACGCGAGCGGAGCAGCTCATCGTGCGCACCACGCAGATAGAAATTGCGTTGGGAGCGCTGGCGCTGTTTGCCGTCAGCCTGTTTGCCACCTGGGAACCTTTCTGAATAAACTGGTTAAATCATGAAAAAAATCGTTCTGACAATGTTGTTATTGGCAAGTTCTGGCGCTGCGCTGGCGGCGCCGCAGGTGATTACCGTGAGCCGCTTTGAGGTGGGTAAAGAGAGCTGGGCGTTTAACCGTGAAGAGGTGATGCTGACCTGCCGTCCGGGCAATGCGCTGTTCGCCATTAATCCGAGTACCCTGGTGCAGTACCCGCTAAACGACATCGCCGAACAGCAGATGAAAGACGGTAAAACCAACGCGCAGCCGATTTCCGTGATCCAGATTGACGATCCGCAACGGCCGGGACAAAAAATGAGCCTGGCGCCCTTTATTGAGCGCGCGCAGAAACTCTGCTGATCGCCGCCTGCATCCCGCTGTATTTACATGAAAAAAACCGCCATCCCCCAATACCGGGCATGGCGGTTTTTTGTTGATATCAGCAATTTTGAGACGAATTATTCGTCCACTTTTGTCACGGACTGGAAAACCTGACACGGTAAACTATTCTTATAAGGCAAGGCGACTTAGCCTGCATTAATGCCAACTTTTAGCGCACGGCTCTCTCCCAAGAGCCATTTCCCTGGACCGAATACAGGAATCGTGTTCGGTCTCTTTTTATCTATTTTTCACAAATCGCAGATTCCCTTGCAAAACCCCATTCACTTTTTTCGGGGCTTTTTTCTTATACCACAACAATAATTTCCCAAACATTTCTTTTACAAAAAATCGTCTGCTAACGTTTTAGTAGCTAACGGTCACCAGTACGGTATCGGTATAGGTTCCGGCAGGCTGGTTACTCTGGGTCGGGTTTATTTTTAGGGTGTAGTTTGCGGGCTGCGCGGCGCCGGATCCGGCCACGCTGAGATTGTTATTTTCCGTCCATGCGCTGCCGTTGGGCTGGTAAAATTGGTACTGCAGCCAGGCGGTAGGCTGGTTCGCGATGGGTTGGCTCATCTGCCGCCAGTCGCCGACGCTGGCGTTAGTGCTGGTGAGGTTGATGGTGTAGGCCGCGTTTTTCGTGCAGCGGATGGCAAGCTGGCCGCTGTAGTTGCTAAAACCGGACGGAAGGGCGGCAGAGGTAAATTCGACGTCTGGCGCGCTGTCGATATAGCAAACATTGGTCACCTTCACCGACACATTGACCGTAGAGGTCAGCGTTCCGTTATTCGGAATACATATCTTAATGCCCAGCAGATCGAGCCCGACGTAGCAGAATCGGTACACCCAGGTGATGGTTAACACATCGGTGTAGGTACCGGCGGGGACGTTGGCGCCCGGGGTGGTTCTGAAATAGAGCGGCATGGTGCCATCGCTTGAGTTAAATAAACCCAGCAGTTCGAGCAGCGTTGTTCTGGACCAGCTAATCACGCCGCCATCCAGATAGGCCGGCGAGCACGAAGCGTCAGAACAGACGCTGTAAGGGATGGCGTCGCCCGCGCCATTAAGCAGCCGCGGAATACCGTTGCTCTTGTTGGCCGACGACAGGGTGGCGCTTAATGTGTTGGTTGAGTTCAGCGCCACCAGCTCCGGGGTGCAGTAAAACCCCGCGCCGGCCATCACGCCCTGAGGCGCGCTGTTGAGAGCAAAGGAATCCACCGGGCCGATAACCGGCGCGCTGGTTTTGATGCTGCAGGCGGCCAGCGCGTTGCTTGTTAGCCCAAGGAGCAAGAGCAGCGCGCAGATCGGGAGGATACTTTTCAACTTGATCTCCACTGTTATGGGTGACAGCTAACCGGACCTATCCGTTGCGGAACCGGCGTTGTTTCCGGGAGCGCAAAGCGCACGCGGCATTGAAACTCCCCGGTGTTGACTATGACTTTATTGTCGCGCGTGAGATGCGAGAACCAGGCGACGCCGTCGTAGCCCACCAGACCGCGCTGTTTGCTGTTCACTTCCTCGACGGGCGTACCGACCGGCAGCGGCTGTCCCTGAGCATTGACGAAGACAATGGTTGCCGAACGCACGCGGTTAACCGGGAATTCAACCAGCGCGCCGCTGCCTTCGCGCACGGCGATGCGTTTCTCCACCATCAGCGCTTCGGTGTCCGTTGGCAATGGCAGCGTATCGAGGGTAATTTTTCCCGGATACCACGCCGTCGCCCACGGGATCAGCAAATGGCCGTTTTTATCCGTCACGCCGACTTTGCGGTTTTCATAGCTCACCGCAATGTTCGGGTAGTTACCGGTGGAGACAACGATAAACGCGTCGTTAATCTGCCGGGCGAAGAACAGACTGTTATCCATCAGCACCACCGATCCCGTGGCTTCAAACCAGCTGTGACGATCGTTGCGTGAGCCGTAGTAGCCTCCGCTCAGCGTCGACACGCGGTTGATCCAGGTCAGATCCGCCTGGCTATAATTATCGCCGCCCACCGAATGGGCGAGGTTCCAGCCAAGCCCGCCTTCTGCCGGGGCGGAGCGGTTGAGGCTGATATTTTCGCCCCATTGACCGGAGCTGGCGCGCTGGCCGCTTAACTGCATAGAGCTTTGCGAATCGAAAGGGATGATTATCTGCAGCATGCTTGAGTAGCTACCTTCCTGCAGATCGCGGTTTACGCTCAGGTTGAGGCTGCTGCTAAGCCACAGGCTACGGCTCCAGGAGAGGTTCAACAGGCGGGTGCGCGAACGATCCTCGGCCTGGATATCAAAGTAGCCAATGCTAAAAGAACCGAGGGTTCTTCCCCACGGGCTCAGGCTCAGCGTGGCCTGGTCAGACTGACGGCTGAGCGTGGCGCTAGAGCCATAGGTGCTGAGGTTGTCGTAGCTGGCGCTGCGGCGGATATGCTGATAGTTCACTCCCCAGCTATTGCCATAGTAGGAGTAACCCGAGGTGAGCTGGTTTCCGTCTCCTTCGCCGCGGCTGGCGCTGCCCGACAGGCTGAGGGTGCCCAAATTTCCTACCCCAATATCGCCGCCTATCCCGGCATTGGCTAATCCCTGGCGGTCTTCGGTATGCGCCGAGAGCGTAAGCCAGTGGGTTAATCCATAGCGATAAATCGCGCTCACCGCCCCGGCGCCATAATCGGCATTCTTGATGCCGTAGTTGTTGCGCAGGGCGCCAAGGGTGAAATCAAAATCGCTCAGGCCTTCCCGCAGGAGGGTATTAGAGACATAAAAAGGAACGCTGGTAGAGACCTGGCGGCCAAGGGCGTCGGTAGTCACTACGGTCGCTTCGCCGGCGCCGCTGATCCACGGAACGTTGGTCAGCGTATAGGGGCCGCCATTAACCTGCGACGAGCTGGTTTTATAACCGTTAATAAACAGGTCGACGCTTGAAGGGACCGCCGCGCTGCCGGATAAGTTAAGCAGCGGATATGTCACCAGATCCGGGCGCACGCTGAAGTTACGGCTTACGCGTAGCCCACCCATGCGCACGGAACTGCTCCAGGTCAGAGCGTTACTGACCACGTCGCCGGCCTGGTAGCTTATCACCTGTTCGCTATCGCTGTATTTCCACAGGGTGTCGTAGCGCATATAGCCCTGTTGTTCATAGCCCGACGAAGACCAGTTTTGCCGGATCGCGGCGTTATTGGAAAGGACGCCCGGCGGGCCAAAAAGACGCGTTTCGGTGAAGGTGCTGGTGGTTTGCGTGCCGCCGGATGAAAAGAGGCTGTAAGCGTCGTAGTTAAATAAAATCCCCGGACTGCCGATCGCGGCCTGGTATTGTTGTCCCGTGGTTTCCCCGATGCGCTGTTCGGGGAGCCACTGGTCCGGAACCTGAAGCTTAAGCACTTGCCCCGGCTGGTCATATTCGACCTTAACCGAGGGGAGCGCCGTGACATCCACCAGCGCATCATGGGTTTGCAGGGGAATATGCGCTTGCCGTAGAACGCTGGCCGCAACCCAGTAGTGACCAGCGTTGACCTTGACCGGAACGGCGCCGGCAAGAATATTGCCATTGACCGATAAGCTGAGGTACAGCTCATACTCCTGCCTTTCGCCGTAGGATGCCGCAGGCGCAGGCAGGGAATCATAGGTCGCGGCGCAGGCCGTCACCGACGCCACCGCCAGCAGCCCCCCGGACGCCGTTCTTTTCAGATCTCTCATTTTTAACGATTCGCCGGAATTTCCACCGCCTGACCGTTATCCGTTAACTTCGCGAACAGATGTATACCTGATGGCGCGGAAGCGTTTCCGGCGTTCGGGAAACAGGCCTTTTTCTGCGCCAGAACGTAGCCGAAAAGGCCATTAGCCACGGGAATTTTGCCGTTGCCGCTCGCGTTCGCCCAGTAAACCGTACTGAGCCGCGCATGTTGATTGCCTCTATTATCGATGCATAGCGTCTGGCGGTTATTTTGCTGCGCGAGCGACCAGCGCAGCGTCGTCCTTACCGATTCGACTGAACCCGCGTTCTTTAACGGCGTGAGCCCCTGCCCATAGGTAAACAGCGGCAGGACATAGCGCATGCGCATTTTCAGCCCGGCGGAGTTCTGTTCCGTCTGCGTTACCGGCTGCGTGGCAGGGATCTCATCGATAACAATGCGGTAGGACTGCTCTTTGCCATTGGCGATAGGGGCAACGCGCATGAGCCTCACCAGTTGCCGCTGCCCCGGCGCTACCGTGGTAAAAGGGGGGCTGGCGACAACATCGCGCTGGTCGGCGTAGACGTCCGCTGACCCTTTTTGATTCCAGGCAAAAACGCGCAGCTGCAAATTAACCGGCGAACTGCCGCGATTCTCCAGCCACAGTTCAGAACCTTTTTCGTGGCTTTCGATAGTTTGAAAGATCGGCCATACCAGGACGGAGCTTGCGGCCAGAACCGATGAGGGAAGAGATAAAGCGAATATAAACGGCGCAAATCTACAGCGAATCATAGTTAACCTGTGGATTATCTAATAGGTCAGCGTGACGGTGACCGTGTCGGTATAGGAGCCCACCGCCGGGAAGCCATTCGTGGCAAAAAGGCGGCCATAAACCGTGTAGGTTTGCGTGGTGCCCGGAAATGATGCGACGCTCAAGGCCTGCGTACTGTTGCCCCAAACGTTAGCGCGGTTGGCGTCCTGATAAAGCTGATACGCCAGGGGGTTGTTGTTGCCGTTCGACATATAGCGCTGGCTGGCTGAGCCGCCGTTGACGCCATAGTCGAGGGCGATTGAAATAGCGGTGCCGGGCGTGCAGGTGACGATGATTGAGCCTGCGCCGGAGGTACTGGCGACATCAACGTTGTTGTAAAGCGATGACAGGGTGCCAAAACTCAGGGTACCGAAATCCGTCGTTTGGGAGCCGTCTCCGGCGCCAAGCGCGCAGCCTGCTGCGATCTGCGCGGAGACTTTGAACGTCTTCTGGACAACGGCGGCATGGGCGCCTGAGGTAAAAAAACAGAATTAATGTAAGCCACTCGGGTCGAAGCATGACGCCCATTTTCCTTATGCGATTACCAGGTTAACGTCGCAGTGACGATGTCGTCATACACATCGGCCGTCGGCGCATTGACGCTCTGGTCTTCGGGGCGGATTCGGGCAAAAACTGGAATAGCCTGGGGATTGCCGGTGCCAACGATAGGTATCGTGCCGCCGGGCAAAATTTCATTACTGCGGCCGGCATCCGAATAGAGTCGATAGGCAATCTGCTGGGTGCCGGCGGCGTTTTTCATATAGCGCAGCGCTGCATCGCCAGACTGGCCGCCGTCCAGCGTCAGGGTCGAGTCAAGGTCCTCGGTGCAGGTCACTGTTAGCGCGCTTCCGCCGCCGCTGCCGGTGACTTCCGCATCAATGGAGTTGGCTAAATCGCCATAGGCGCCGAAATTAATGTTGCCCCAGCGGTTATTCTCGCCATTGCGGACGTTCGATACGCTGCACCCGCTGCCGAGCGTCACCTGGACGCCAATCTGGCCGCTTAAGGTTCCCGCTGCGAAAGCCGGTTGACTAATAACGATGGCGCTCAGTAAGCCGCCCAGCACACTGCGCGAGATGGTTTTGACGTTCATAGAGAACCTCTTAGTGGAAAGCCGCTGAAGATAAACAACAATGTAGCGATAGACGTTGGTCACCGAGTAACTGCCGCGGTTTTGTTGGTTAACGTATAACTACTCCTGCAGAATATGTGTAATTGTATATTTCTGACTGATTATTATCTTTTTATTGGATTTTTATTCGGTTTTCATGCTTTTTATTTGGAGTTAGATTCTTTATGTTAATTGATTGTTGGTTTTATGTTTTCTTTTTGCTTTTCAAAGGGGGCGTAAAAATAAGGGGATTTTTTTAAAATCACAATCTGGTGCAAACTTTGCAACAAAAAATCTGGACAAAAAGCCGGGTGTAGACACTGGGTGACTTTCAGAGAGGGAAAGGAGAAAACACCTGCACGAAATCAGGCCCATAGTGCAGGTGAAATGTACGGGCCAACATCGGAAGAGACTCAGTATACACATTTGTATGACAAATGAAATAATAGACAAGATACGGCTTTAAGTTTTTTAGCGGGTATTTATCTGACCGCCTGACGGGTTATTAGCGGATGAAAGGAAAACCGTAACTTGCGGGATAAAAATAATCGGTAAAGATTTATTCCGGCGCGACGAAGGAGGGATACAACCATGTTTCCAGAAAGCTCACCAGGAACCATATTTGTCCGCTAAAAATAAACCACAAAGCAGCGGCCAAAATAATCAGCAGGATAGCCAGCAGGAGTGTTTCAGTTTTGCTCATAACTTCATTAGCCGTCCGCAAGGAGTACAACGAAGTTATGATAGTAACTAAAGCGCCGCAGAAGATGCAAACGCCGTCGTGCTAAACGGCGTTGGCGAAGCGGCTGGAGAGCTACTCCATGAGTATCTCCATCTTAGCGGCCATATCATCCAGAAGCTGAAAGCGGCGACGATATTCAGCGCGCTTCTTGCTGGCGATGCTCTCAAGCGTCTTTCTTTCCAGCTGGAGCGGTAAGCGCCAGCGCCAGGCGCCGTCGGCGACGCCATCGATAGATTGCCAGAACTCATCATAGCTGGCGTGAAAATGACGTCCCTTGCTCAACCGATAGCGCAGCGCGCGGAAGACGTGGCCGTTGTCGCTGACCCCGTAAATGTGATTAATGTTGCTGCGCGCCGCCATTAACCAGATAAATTCCATCAGCAGGCGTTTCGGGAACAGGCCGTAACAGGCGCGGGTCGCTCGTTTAATCACTTCGTGCGGAACAGTGCTGCGCGGCCCCTGTAGACCGCCGATGGTCAACTGCCATTGCTCCTGCTGGCGGGTGACGCTAAAGGTCGTGCTGGCCAGTACAATCTCATCGCTATCGCGCAGCCACAGCGTCGTTTCGCCCTCGCGTTCGGCTTTGCCCGCCGAGGAGGCGGAGAGCGTAAACCGGCTGTCGTATTTGCCCGTCAGCTCAAGCAGCGGTACATCTTTCGCTGCGGTCATGGCCCCGGCGAGGCACGAGCCTCCCAGAGAATCGACAAACTGGTAGTGGCTGATAATGGCCTGCGCGCGCTGGCTGGCGTTTAATCCGCGGGTCAAATACTGGCGATGAACTTTGCCCGGCAGCGTCACCTGAGCGGCCAGCAGCTGATTGAAGTCCGCACGCGCCGCCAGGCTTTCCAGCATGCTGCGCGTTGGCGCATAAAATAATGCTGTGCGCAGTAAAAACTTAAGCCGGTAATGACGTTGTTGCCAGATGGGGGCTGGGGTGAGCCGACCCATCACCAGATCGGCAATAAGATTTGGACGTCGCTCAACTACGCTGGCTGAATGCAGGCTGTTATCCGTCACGATGAATACCTCGGAGTTATTTAGCCTCTATTCTATGGATATATCGTGGAGAGCTTAATGCCCCGCCGGACTATATTTGCCTTTCGTTTAAAGTCGATTGAGGTGACCATATTACGGGCGTTGAAGTGGCGGATTTTTCCTATAATTGTGCGAGGAGGACATAATATGTATCAGCGCATTGACGGTTCCGCCTGGCGTAATATCTGGCTGGTGGGCGACCTGCACGGCTGTTTCGCACGCCTGATGGCGGCCCTTCGCGAGCACAGGTTTGACCCTTATCAGGACCTGCTTCTCTCGGTGGGCGATCTGATCGATCGTGGACCACAAAGCGCGCAATGCCTGGATTTACTGCGCTATCGCTGGGTTTGCGCGGTACGTGGAAACCATGAGCAGATGGCGCTGGAGGCGCTTGCGGGCAGCGATATGCGGCTCTGGGAGATGAACGGAGGCGACTGGTATACGCAATCTCCGCAGAACCAGAGGCGGCGCCTTACGGAGCTTATCGCCCGCTGCCGCGACCTACCGCTGATTATCGAACTCCACAGCGGTGGGCAGGTGCACGTCATTGCCCATGCTGATTACCCCGCGGCGGTTTATTGCTGGCAGCGTGCTGTCGATGAGCATCAGGTGTTGTGGCGTCGGCAGCGGCTTGCCGACCATTTCGCCGGGCGTCACGGCGCGATTGCCGGCGCCGATCATTTCTGGTTCGGCCATACGCCGCTCAAACGGCGCTATGACAGCGATAACCAGCATTATATCGATACAGGGGCCGTATTTGGTGGAGCGCTAACCCTGGTGGCGCTACAGCTGGCGGGCTAAAAATCGCTGTATTCTCGGGCGGGGAGCCAGAAACTGTCGATAAAATCTTCTACCGGAAAGCAGCCGCCGTGGCGTATCCGCTGATCGTCCATGGCCGTTGTGCACTGCCGCTCGTTATCGTAAACATCGACAACGATATCTTCACAGCCGCCGTCCAGGTAACAAATAAACAGTACTAAGGCAAACATCCTGGCCTCATATCCTGAAAAACATATTGTTAAGTGTAGGAGATGTCAGAAAAGCGGGGAAATAAATAACCCGTCTCAGGCGACGGGTTCATTGGAATCAGGCGAGGCGCATGATCCAGGCATCGGACTGGCGATCGTAGTGCTTACGGTAGAGGACGGAATGTTCACCATCAAGTATGGCGGGCACGCTGGTGTCCGCGTCCCATGCATCAAGCTGCATGCATAAATCCGGATCGGATTTGCAGGGGATACTTAACGTTCGCTCTCCCTGCTGTTCGCCGTGCAGTTCGGCGTCGTCTATTTCAAACGCGCCGATACGTACGCTAGTTTTACTCATAAATTCACCCCGTTTGTCTGCTGATTTGTGGTACGACCAGTTGAGGCCGACATTTTTGAGCGTAGACAAACGGGCGTAAAGCGCCAGTGAAAAAGTGCTGTTTTTCGAGGCACCATCACGCTTTTTTGCTAAAAAGCTTACCGTCACGCACCAGTTCGCGGGGATAGCTGTTTTTTAAACGCGACCCGACTTTTTTCGCCAGCCCGAGCGGCGCGCCCTGATAGGTGACAATCGCATCATCCTTCTCCGGGAGCGTTTCCGGATAGACGTCGCGGCCGCGGTACCACTCTTCCGCTTCTGCCTGAGTCAGCGCAAAGGGCGCGGCCGGGGCGGCAAGCGCAATCACCGCTTCGTGCTGCCAGCGATAGCCTTTGTTGTGGGTTTCGGCGAGCCGGATCCCGATGCGTGAAAAACGCACTTTACCGAAGAGCGCTTCGAGCGCCTGTGGGAAGAGCCAAATTTCTTTATCACGCTGCCAGAGCGTATGGTCGGCGGTCCACTGCAAACCGACGGCGGCAGCGGCGGCAATAACGGCGGCGGATTCGCGGGTTTTAAGCGGCGTGAAGGGGAATTTCCCGACTTTATAGCCCGGCGCCGGGAGCGGCTTGATGGCGGCGGTTTTGCGTAAGCGGGCGACGAAGAACCCTTCGCAGTCAAAAATCTGCGGGAAGACGTGCAGGAAACCCTCGTCGGTCAGCGCTTCGCTGGCCTGGGGGAACAGCGAGCCGAGCGGCAGTACTTCCACCGCCTGCGGGTAGCGCGCTAGCAGCCCGTTGACCACGTCTTCGTTTTCTTGCCGGTTCAGGGTGCAGGTGGAGTAAACCAGCGTCCCGCCGGGGCGAAGGGCGTGAAACGCGCTGTCGATAAGTTCGCGCTGGGTAAGCGCGATCTCCGCGTTGCTTTCCGGCGACCAGTTTTTCAACGCATCGGGGTCTTTACGTACTACCCCTTCGCCAGAGCAGGGGGCGTCGAGCAGGATCGCGTCAAAGCATTCCGGTAGCGCGGCGCCGAATACCCGGCCATCGAAATGGGTTAACGCCACGTTGCTAATTCCGCAGCGGCTGATATTGGCGTGCAGGACTTTAACCCGGCTGGCGGAATATTCATTGGCCAGAATGCCGCCTTCATTGCCCATGCGCGCGGCGATTTGCGTGGTTTTAGATCCCGGCGCGGCGGCGACATCCATCACCCGCTGCGGCGTTTCACCGCCGGCAAACAGCGCGGCGACGGGCAGCATGGAGCTGGCTTCCTGAATGTAAAACAGCCCGCTAAGATGCTCGGCCGCGCTGCCCAGCGGCAGGTCGTCTTCGTCTTCACGCTCGATCCAGAAACCCTCTTCGCACCACGGAACCGGCGTGAGCTGCCAGCGATAGGGGGCGACCAGCTGCAAAAAATCAGCCACCGTGATTTTCAGCGTATTGACGCGAATGCTCCGCCGCAGCGGGCGCTGGCAGGCGGCGATAAAATCGTCGAAAGAGAGATGCGTCGGCATTGCCGCACGCATTTGAGCGAGGAATTCTTCAGGAAGATAGACAGCGTTTTGAGCCACGGGGAGCGCACCACAACGAAAAAAGGGGGCGTAGTTTACCACAAAGGCTCCGGCGGCGGACACCGGAGCCTTTTACGCTTAGCGCGGCAGGGCGGTGCCCCATTCGCGCCACTCTTTCGGTTCGCTCTCCAGCAGCAGGAAGTGTTTGCCATCCTGCGCTTTCGGCGCCAGCGGCGTACCCGGAGGCGTCGCAAACGCGATGCCGCCGCGAATGAACTGATTAAAGGTACCGGTTTTCACCACCCCGCCAATCAGGCCAAAGTCGAGGCTATAGCCGGAAGCCAGCCAGAACACCGAGTTGTTGCGCACCAGATACTGATAACGCTTGCTGATACGCAGCTGTACCATCACGCGATCCGACATCGAACCGAGCATCAGACCGGTCACCGTGCCGACTTCGAGCCCGCGGAACAGCACCGGCGTGCCGATACCCAGCGAACCCGCTTCCGGTACTTCGACGATAATGCTCAGGCCGTCGATATAACGTGAATCGCTGATCGTGGTTTCCTGAATTTCGAAATCACGGCGCGGTGAACCGCGTCCCGGCTCGACGTTGATATAGGCCTGGAAAAGGGTATCCAGATGTTCAACGCCCGCCGCGGAAATCTGCGGCGTAATCACCGAGAAACGCGTCCCGGCGCGGGCAAAGGTATTGACGTATTCCGGGTAGAGCACCGCTTTCGCCTGCACTTCGTTTTTCGCGGTAATTAAATTCAGCGACTGGATCTGGCCAATATCAATCCCCAGGTAGCGAATCGGCATCCCTTCGGCGATTTTACCGGCGTCGAAGGCGTGGAGGGTTATCTGCCCACCCACCGCGCGGGCGGCGGTTTCCGAAGCATACAGCACGCGTTTATTATCGATCCGCGCGCTAGCGCTGGCGCCGCTGAGGTTATCAAAGCTAATCGCGCCCTTCAGCGCGCGGGAAAGCGGGGAAGCCTGCACCGTCAGACCGCTACCGTTAAGCTGCACTTTGGCGCCGCCTTCGGCCCAGAACACGCTGTTGCTGGTCAGCAGATGGCGATATTCCGGCTTGATATGAATATTGATTTCAAAGGCGTTTTTGCGCGGCTGCACGGTGATGATTTCCCCGACCGCAAATTTACGGTACAGCACCACGGAGCCGGCCTGCACGTCCGGCAGCGTCTCGGCTGAGAGCGTAAGCGTGGTGGTCGGCAGATCGCTCATGCTGTTTTCCAGCGCCTTTTCCTGGTTCGCATACAGCGGATAGCGGCTTTGCATCGCCCCCTTGTCGCCCGGAATAATACGGATCCCGCCGTTGACCCATTCGCTGGCGCTGGCGCCGAGGAACTGCACGCCGTCGATGCCGACTTTGACGTCAATCCGGCTGTTGACCACGAATTTGCTATCGCCGCGAACCAGTGAACGGTACTCCGGCATAATCGCTACCTGGAACGTGACGCCATCGGCATTCAGCTTGCGCTCCAGAACCTGGCCAATCTGGACGCCGTGCAGAATTAGCGGTTGCCCGGCGTCGATACCGTAGCTCTCCGGCGCGGTGAGCGTAACGGTCGCCACATCCGGTTCTTCCAGAATGGATTTATCGGCAGGCAGCACCGCAAACTGGTTACGCGGCTCACCTTCACCGGGGACCAGTTCAAAGGTGGTGCCGGTCAGCAGGGCGCTGACGCTGGGGTTATCCAGAGAGATTTTCGGCTTCTTCATCTGAATCAGCGTCTTCTCACGCAGCAGGCTGACGACGCTCGGATCGACGGTCATTTCGCCGGTCACTTTCCCGTCGGAATTGAGATTCATCTTGCTGAGCTGGCCAACCTCGAGTCCCTGGTACATCAGCGGCGTAGAGCCGGCTTTTAAGCCCGCGCCGTCGGGAAGATCCAGTTTGACCACCACCCCACGCTGACTGTGCGCCAGGTCTTCATATAAGTGATAATCCGTGTTCTGCTGAGCCTGCGCAGAGTCATCGGGGGAATCAAAGGCAATAGCGCCGTTCACCAGCGCTGAGAGGCTATCGAGCTGGACCTTCGCGCCGCTCAGGCTGACATCCGCTTTTACGCCGGAGACGTTCCAGAAACGGCTCTCTTTTTTCACCAGGTTCGTGAAACGGCGCTCGATCAGTACGTCAATGGTGACGCCCTGATTGTTCGGATTAATCGCGTAGTCATACACCCGGCCGACCGGAATTTTGCGGAAATAGACCAGCGAGCCGCTGGTTAACGAGCCCAAATCCGCAGACTTGAGATGAATCATTAGCTCGCCGTTATTAATGTGATACTTCGGCTGGGTGTCGAGAGCGACAAAGTGATCTTCAGGCTCGCCCTGACCGGGCATCATGCCGATATAGTTGCCGCCAACCAGCGCATCGAGGCCCGACACGCCGGCGAGAGAAGCTTTCGGCGTCACCAGCCAGAACTGCGTCTCCTTGCGCAGCGCATCTTTCATATCGCCTTTGACGCTGGCTGAAACCTCAATTTTGCTCAGATCTTTACTCAGCGAGATATTCTCGACCGTACCGACTTCTACTCCCTGATAGCGGATGGGCGTGCGCCCAGGAACGATACCGTTGGCCGACTGGAAGTCGATAACGATCGTCGTACCGCGATCCTGATAGCTGGTCCATATCAGCCAACCGGCAATCAGTAGCGCAATGACCGGCAGCAGCCAGAAGGGCGAGATGCGGCGTTTAGTTTTAATTTTGGCTTCAGTCGGCGAAGCGGGCGTTTCCTGACTCATGTGCGTCCCAAAGTAAGCGGCTGTCCAGCCATTCAACAGCAAGGATAGTTAATATTACCGCGGCGCCAAAATAGACCGCGGCGGGCCCCATCGTAAACGCGAGGAGCTGATCGCGGTTGATCAGCGACATGGTTAATGCGATGACAAAAAGATCCAACATAGACCAGCGGCCGATCCAGGTAATCAGCCGCAGCAGCAGGATGCGGGTACGTAACCCCTGTTCACACTTGAATTGTATGCTGACCAGCAGGGTAAACAATACAATAACTTTGGTGAATGGGACCAGAATACTGGCGATGAACACCACTCCGGCGATGGCCACGTTGCTGCTGGCCAGCGACATAATGCCGGAAAGAATAGTGTCGTCCTGGCGCGCGCCGTTGACGTAAATAATCGAGATTGGCAGCAGGTTGGCAGGCAGCAGGAAAACCATCGACGCGATCAGCGCGGCCCAGCTCTTTTGCAGGCTTTGGCGACGTCTGTGGCGCAGAGGCGTGTGACAGCGGCGGCAGCGCCCGCGGGAATCACGATGTCCGGTATAATGACAGCCGAGACAAACCTGGAGATTATTATCCGGCCGCAGCGCCGGGCGCTGGGGATAAAAACGCTCCCACAGCTCCTCAACGTTCATATGGATAAGCGTCAGGATGCTGAGCAGGGTGAGCGCGATATAGGCAATAAGCCCGATGCCGGGCTGCAGAAAGGCGTAATCTTGTACTTTGATGGAGGCGACGCCGATACCGACCAGGTAAATATCCAGCATCACCCACTCTTTGAGCCGCTCCAGCATCAGCAGTATCGGGCGCAGATTCATGCCCAGCACGTTACCCAGCCACAGGTAGGCGATTGAGACGACCAGCAGTACTGGCGCGACGACCGCGCAAAACAGCACCATCGCCGCCGTGAGCGGATCGCCCTGGCCGGTCATTTGCCAGATGCCCTGAAGGACGTTAGCGTCGATGCGTACGCCTAAGAGATGTAAACGCAGAAGCGGTTCGCTCCAGGCAAAAGGCATCAGCAGCAGCATCGCGATCGCCATACTGCCCAGTCGGGTAAGCGACCAGTCACGGCCATCGCGCACTTTGGCATTGCAGCGAGGGCACCAGGCGCTCTGATTCTTTTTGAGGACCGGTAAACGAAACAGCAGATCGCACTGCGGGCAGCGCTGATAGTGAGCGTGCGCAACAGGCGCGCTGACCGAGTAGACGATCATCTTTTTTGCTGGCGTAACCCTGGGTGTTTTTAGTGGCATTTATAGCTTACAGAAATGAGTGTATCTCTCTATCTTAACTCAGGAATGAATTCATCTTGAGCATGAATGCATTTAAAGCTTATTTTATTAGGCTGTAAGTGTAAGGTAGTAAGACAACTAAGCGAATAAATAATGAACAAACAAGAATTCTACGCGGATCTGAACCGCGATTTTCAGGCGTTAATGGCAGGCGAAACCAGTTTTCTGGCCATGATTTCAAATACCAGCGCGCTGCTGTTCGAGCGGCTGGCTGAAGTGAACTGGGCCGGTTTTTATCTCCTGGAAGGCGACACGCTGGTCCTTGGCCCGTTCCAGGGCAAGCTGGCCTGCGTGCGTATTCCGGTAGGGCGCGGCGTATGCGGCGCTGCCGTCGCGCAGAATCGCGTGCAGCGGGTAGAAGACGTTCACGCGTTTGATGGTCACATCGCCTGTGACGCCGCCAGTAATTCGGAAATTGTCTTCCCGTTGCGGGTGAACGATCGAACTATCGGCGTCCTGGATATCGATAGCACAGCCTATTCCCGCTTCACCGCTGAAGATGAGCAGGGGCTGGCAGAACTGGTCGCGCATCTGGAAAAACTCATTTCTGCGACTGATTATCAAAAAATATTCACCCGCGTCGCAGGATAATCAACGGATAACGTAGCATTTACCGATGACGTCATTATAATGACGCCTGTTCATGCCTGCGGCTTGTTGGCTACGTCCGTTGTAATCAGGAAATTTCATGGAAAATCAACCTAAGTTGAATAGCAGTAAAGAAGTCATTGCGTTTCTGGCCGAACGCTTCCCTCAGTGTTTTAGCGCTGAAGGCGAAGCTCGCCCCCTGAAAGTCGGTATTTTTCAGGATCTCGTTGAGCGCGTTGGCGGAGAGATGAATCTCAGCAAAACCCAACTTCGCGCTGCACTGCGTCTTTATACTTCGAGCTGGCGCTACCTGTACGGCGTTAAGCCTGGCGCAGTCCGCGTTGACCTCGACGGCAACCCGTGCGGCGAGCTGGAAGAGCAGCATGTTGCTCACGCCCGCCAGCAGCTTGAAGAAGCAAAAGCCCGCGTTCAGGCTCAGCGTGAAGCGCAGCAAGCGAAAAAACGCGAAGCCGCCGCCGCCGCTGGCCAGCCGGAAGAGGGGGCTCGTCGCGAGCGTAAACCTCGTCCTCAGGCTCAGGCGCGTCGTAAAGAAGGCGCTGAGCAGCGTAAACCGCGCCCGGCACCAGCAGCCAAAGCGCCGCGCGAAGAGCGTCATACCCCTGTATCAGATGTGTCTGTATTGACCGTTGGCCAGGCACTGAAGGTGAAAGCAGGTAATAATGCAATGGACGCCACTGTCCTGGAAATCACCAAAGATGGCGTTCGTGTACAGCTGACTTCTGGTATGTCAATGATTGTACGCGCAGAACACCTGGTGTTCTGAAACGGAGGCCGGGCCAGGCATGAACAAATTCTTTAAGCTCACCGCGTTGGCGGGCCTGCTGGTAATCGCAGGCCAGTCGTTCGCCGTGGACGATATAACCCGGATTGATCAAATCCCCGTGCTGAAAGAAGAGCCGCAGCACGCAACGGTGAGCGAGCGCGTGACATCGCGCTTTACCCGTTCCCACTACCGCCAGTTCGATCTCGACAATGCCTTTTCGGCAAAAATTTTCGATCGTTATCTGAACCTGCTGGATTACAGCCATAACGTGCTGTTGGCCAGCGACGTGGCGCAGTTTGCCGCGAAAAAGAATCAAATCGGCGATGAGCTGCGCAGCGGGAAGCTGGACGTTTTTTACGACCTGTATAATCTGGCGCAGAAACGTCGTTTCGAGCGTTATCAATATGCATTGAAAGTGCTGGAACGTCCGATGGACTTCACCGGCAATGACAACTTCAACCTTGACCGCAGCAAGTCGCCCTGGCCGAAAGATGAGGCCGAGCTGAATGCGCTGTGGGATGCCAAGGTGAAGTTCGATCAGCTCAGTCTCAAGCTGGCTGGCAAAGATGATAAAGAGATTCGCGAGACCTTAACCCGTCGTTACAAGTTTGCCATTCGCCGTCTGGCGCAAACCAACAGCGAAGATGTTTTCTCGCTGGCGATGACCGCCTTTGCGCGTGAAATCGACCCGCATACCAACTATCTCTCACCGCGCAATACTGAACAGTTCAATACCGAAATGAGCCTGTCTCTCGAAGGTATCGGCGCGGTATTGCAGATGGATGACGACTACACGGTGATCAATTCACTGGTGGCCGGTGGGCCTGCGGCGAAGAGCAAAGCCATCAGCGTGGGTGACCGTATCGTTGGCGTTGGCCAGCCGGGTAAAGCCATGGTCGATGTGATCGGCTGGCGTCTTGATGATGTGGTAGCGCTGATCAAAGGTCCAAAGGGCAGCAAGGTTCGCCTGGAGATACTCCCGGCGGGTAAAGGCGCGAAAACACGGATTGTGACCCTCACGCGCGAACGTATTCGTCTTGAAGACCGCGCGGTTAAGATGTCAGTCAAAACCGTCGGCAAAGAGAAGGTTGGCGTACTGGATATTCCAGGTTTCTATGTTGGCCTGACGGATGACGTGAAGGTTCAACTGCAGAAACTGGAAAAACAGAACGTTAGCAGCATCGTTATCGATCTGCGCAGCAACGGCGGCGGGGCGCTGACCGAAGCGGTTTCGCTTTCTGGCTTGTTTATTCCATCCGGTCCGGTTGTTCAGGTGCGCGATAACAACGGTAAAGTGCGCGAAGACAGCGATACCGATGGCGTGGTGTACTACAAAGGCCCGCTGGTGGTGCTGGTCGACCGTTTCAGCGCGTCGGCTTCTGAAATTTTCGCCGCCGCGATGCAGGACTACGGTCGCGCGCTGATCGTCGGGGAGCCGACCTTTGGCAAGGGGACCGTCCAGCAGTACCGTTCGCTGAACCGTATCTACGATCAAATGCTGCGCCCTGACTGGCCGGCGCTGGGCTCCGTACAGTACACCATTCAGAAATTCTATCGCATCAACGGCGGTAGTACTCAGCGTAAGGGTGTGACGCCGGACATCATGATGCCGACCGGAACGGAACAGCGTGAGACCGGCGAGCAGTATGAAGATAACGCGCTACCGTGGGACAGCGTCAATGCGGCAACCTACGTGAAATACAGTGACCTGACGCCGTTTGGGCCGGAGCTGCTAAAACGCCACGATGCGCGTATCGCTAATGATCCTGAATTCCAGTACATCATGAAGGACATTGCTCGCTATAACGCGATGAAAGACAAACGCAACATCGTCTCCCTGAACTACGCGCAGCGTGAAAAGGAGAACGAAGAAGATGATGCGATTCGTCTGGCTCGCGTTAACGATCGCCTGAAACGCGAAGGCAAGCCGTTGCTGAAGAAACTGGAAGATCTGCCGAAGGATTACCAGGAGCCCGATCCGTATCTTGATGAAACGGTTCATATTGCGCTCGATCTGGCCCATGAGGAAAAGGATCGGCCAGCGGTAGAGCCCCCGGCCAGTAAATAAATCCCCAACGGGCACACTAATTTGTGCCCGTTTTCTTTTCTGTTCTTGCGCAACTTTGCCGGCCTGAATTCAACAAAATGTCAACGCTATTGCCCAGCGTCAGCAATATGCTACAAAATGTAAAGTTGTGTCTTTCTCGTGACTTAGCGGGGCCTGATGGTTGAAAATTGGCGCTCTACCCATACCATGTGGGTAATCGCATAGTGCGTTTTGTTAAATCGAGGTTAAAAGAAAATTATGATGCGAATCGCGCTTTTCCTGCTGACCAACCTGGCAGTGATGGTGGTGTTCGGGCTGGTGCTAAGCCTGACGGGAATTCAGTCAAGCAGCATGACCGGGCTGCTGATCATGGCGCTGTTGTTTGGTTTCGGCGGTTCAATCGTTTCGCTGCTGATGTCGAAATGGATGGCGCTGAAATCGGTGGGTGGGGAAGTCATTGAGCAGCCGCGTAATGAAACCGAGCGCTGGCTAATGAATACCGTCGCGCAGCAGGCGCGGCAGGCGGGCATTGGTATGCCGCAGGTGGCTATCTACCATGCGCCGGATATTAACGCCTTCGCGACCGGCGCGCGCCGCGATGCGTCGCTGGTGGCCGTCAGCACAGGGCTGTTGCAGAACATGAGCCGTGATGAAGCGGAAGCGGTCATTGCGCATGAGATTAGCCACATTGCCAACGGTGACATGGTTACCATGACGTTGATTCAGGGGGTGGTGAATACCTTCGTTATCTTTATCTCGCGCGTTATCGCGCAGATTGCGGCGGGCTTCCTCGGCGGCAATCGGGATGAAGGTGAAAACAGCAACGGCAACCCGCTGATCTATTTTGCGGTCGCTACGGTGCTGGAGCTGGTGTTTGGTATTCTGGCGAGCATTATCACCATGTGGTTCTCCCGCTACCGCGAGTTCCATGCCGACGCCGGTTCAGCAAAACTGGTCGGGCGTGAGAAAATGATCGCCGCGCTGCAGCGCCTGAAAACCAGCTATGAGCCGCAGGAAGCCAGCAGCATGATGGCGTTCTGTATTAACGGTAAAGCGAAATCCATGAGCGAGCTGTTTATGACTCACCCGCCTCTGGATAAGCGTATTGAAGCCCTGCGCAGCGGCGAATATCTGAAGTAACGCTCCGTTCCCGGCTGTAAAAAAATAAAAATCCGCAACCTTCGGGCTGCGGATTTTTTTATGTCGATTAAGGGCTACAGCCTGGCGCGCGGCTGCGTGACGCGCAGCCCGCTGACGGCCGCGGCGACAACGGCAAGGATCCCTGCCAGCATAAGAGCGGTGTGGGTTCCGCTATTCCCTGACAGATTAAACAGCAGCGCCACCAGCGCGGCGCCGGTACTCTGCCCAAGCAGGCGCGCGGTACCCAGCATGCCGCTTGCGCCGCCGCTACGATGAGCCGGCGCTGAAGAGACGATGGTGTGATTGTTGGGCGACTGGAACAGACCAAAGCCCGCGCCGCAGAGCGCCATTCGCCAGATAATATCCAGATCTGTGGGGGCGGAGGGCAGTAAAGCCAGGCCGAACAGGCCACAGGCCATGACGAGAAGGCCAATCGCGCCCAGCAGCCCGGCGTGAACTTTCTCAATCAAATAGCCTGCCAGCGGCGCCATCACCATTGTGGCCAGCGGCCACGGCGTCAGGAGCAGACCGGTTTCCACCTCGCTGCGTCCCATCATTGACTGCAGGAAGAACGGCAGCGAAACCATGGCCAGCATCTGGGCGCAGAAGGAGCATATGGAGGTACAAATTGAAAGAGAGAACAGCGGGATACGCAGCAGGTCAATCGGCAACAGGGGGACCGGCATCCTGAGCTGACGACGGACAAAAAAGACCCCGACGACCAGCATGGCAACGATCTCCGCCGCAACCAGTTCGCCGGACTGGCCCTGGGCGAAACCGCCGAGAGCGGTAATCAGTAAGCCAAAGGTTAAGGCATTCATGATGGCGCTCGGCAGGTCGAAGCGGGTGACCTTGCTGCGGCCCACGTTGGCGGGCAGATAGCGTATCGCGAGAAGCAGGGAAATAATGCCCAGCGGAACGTTAATCAGAAACAGCCATTGCCATGAAGCCATCGAGAGAATCGCGGCGGCGATGGTCGGACCCGCCGCGGAGGAGACCGCCACCACGAAAGAGTTGATCCCCATTCCGCGGCCGAGAAAACGCTGGGGATAAATCAGGCGAATAAGCGCGGTGTTAACGCTCATCAGTGCCGCGCCGCCGAGGCCCTGCGCCACGCGCGCCAGGGTCAGCATTTCCAGGCTTGTGGAGAGGGCGCAGGCCAGCGACGTGAAGGTAAAAAGCGCCAGGCCGATTTTATAAATACGCCGATAGCCGACCATATCGCCGAGGAAAGAGAGCGGCAGCAGGGCGATAACAATGGCGATTTGGTAGGCATTCACTATCCAGATAGAGGATGCCGGGGAGGCGTTTAAATCGCTGGCGATGGTCGGTAGGGCGACGTTGGCGATCGCCCCATCCAGCACCGCCATCGACAGGCCTAATACAATGGTCAGAATGGCGCCGTAACGCTGCGGCAAAGGTAACCCATCGGAGAGGTTTTTATCCATGTGAGGTCTGTATCTTATCGGGGACTATTAACTGGGTAATAATTTTAGCATTGATTATTCAGCGGCATGTCGCAGATTTGTAACGAATAGGCAGAAGAACGATTGCGGGTCGCGGGATGCGAATTTATAATAAAAACCGGTTCTAATTTTTATAAAACAGTTGCGATGAGGTGATAAATGGCAGTTGCAGATTTGGATAAACAGCCAGATTCTGTCTCTTCGGTATTGAAGGTTTTTGGCATTCTGCAGGCGCTTGGCGAAGAGCGTGAAATTGGCATTACCGAACTGTCCCAGCGCGTCATGATGTCAAAAAGCACCGTTTATCGCTTTTTGCAGACCATGAAATCGCTGGGGTACGTAGCTCAGGAAGGCGAATCCGAGAAATATTCTCTGACCCTCAAACTCTTCGAACTTGGCGCGCGGGCTTTGCAGAACGTTGATTTGGTACGCAGCGCTGATATTCAGATGCGCGAGCTTTCACGTCTGACGAAAGAGACCGTCCACCTGGGTGCTTTGGATGAAGACAGCATCGTTTACATCCACAAAATCGACTCAATGTACAATTTGCGCATGTACTCGCGCATTGGGCGTCGTAACCCGCTGTACAGCACCGCGATCGGTAAAGTGCTGCTGGCCTGGCGCGATCGTTCCGAGGTTGAACAGATTCTGGAAGGCGTGGAGTACAAACGCAGCACCGACCGGACCATCACCAGCACCGAAGAGCTGCTGGCGGTTCTGGATCAGGTCCGCGAGCAGGGGTATGGCGAAGATAACGAAGAGCAGGAAGAAGGGCTGCGCTGCATTGGGGTGCCGGTTTTCGACCGCTTCGGCGTGGTTATCGCCGGTCTGAGTATCTCTTTCCCGACGCTGCGTTTCTCGGAAGAACGCCTGAACGAGTATGTCGCGATGCTGCACACGGCGGCACGTAAAATTTCCGAGCAGATGGGCTATAACGATTATCCGTTCTGATCGGGTGCGTGAAGCGGGCTACAGAATCTGTAGCCCGCTCGTGACTAGCCGTTATCAACAACCGTGGCGCTTTTACGCAGAATAGGGCAATCGGTGATGCCGATAATACCGCTGCTGGAATGAACATATTGTGCGGTACTGATGCCGCGAGCCGTGAGATATTTACACTGCAATCCCAGCCCTCCTGCGTTCTCACTGCTGCCCATTAATACACCATAACCGCTTAATAACACGCCAATCCACAAGATAGCCAGCACCACAATGGTACGAATGATCAATCGCATTGTTGCCTCATTATTTGTATTATCCTTGGGTCCATTCTGGCATGAACACCAGTTGAAACAAGTCTATGATTCCTAAACTTGCCTTTCGTATTACAGTTAGCCGCGGTTTAAGAAGGTCATGTTATCCTGGCGACATCTGATACTGATGCGGAGTGTGGAGTGAAAAAATTACGGTGGGTTTTGCTGATAGTCATCATTGCAGGTTGCTTACTGCTATGGACTCAGATGCTTAACGTAATGTGCGATCAGGATGTACAGTTCTTCAGCGGCATCTGCACTATCAATAAATTTATTCCCTGGTAAGACATTTTTAATATGATTGATTTTCTTCTGCTGCGCGGGTGGTAGAATAAGCGCCTTCTCTTTGAGGTGGTGAAATGAGTGAGTTACTAAATCCTGGGATTGTAAGCCTGGCATCCGTGGCGCTATCTGTTGTGCTGCTGCTTGTCGGCCTGTTGTTATGGTTTTTTGTTAATCGCGCCAGTTCGCGCGCCAATGAGCAGATAGCGCTGCTGCAGGCGCTGCTGGATCAGCAAAAGCGGCAAACCGCGCTGCTGCGTCGTCTCTGTGAGGCCAATGCGCCTGAGAAGGAGAGCGCCGCTGAACCTTCAGTAGCCGAAAAGGGAAAAGGCGACGACGATTTTATCCGTCTTGTTGCAGAGCGCTGATCCGACCGACAGGTGTGCACGTTTGCGGTGTGCGCCTGTATCTCACCCGGCTGTATAACTTAATCTTATCTATAAACCTCTTCAGCTTTTTCCGCGCGCACGGGCCAGCGGAAGCGGCTTTACCACGCCGCCTTATATTGCTTTGTTTAATTAATCAAATAAAAGAATAGTTGGACTTAACTGTCATCAGCTCTTCATTATTGTCGTGGAATATCAGTATAGACAATATTTTAAGCTCTTCAATTTACGTGTTTTGATATTATGAAATGCCCGCATTAAAGCAATTTTTCGTCTATCGTTATGAGCTTTTATATGCATCTTTATGCAGTGGTTTTTGTCTCCCCCTAAAATTGGCGGTTTCACTGCGGCCGTGGGCGGGAGCACTGAAGTTGTTGAGCTGTGACGGATAAGTGGCCGCCAGAGAGGATATCCTGGGGGGGCAAGCAGGGCGCGATAAGGATAAGCCAGAGCGAGCAAAGTCGCATAAATGTGCAGGCGATCAAATGATTCCCTTATAATCTGTGCGAGCGATCGAGACCCGTCTAAAAATGGCTTGCCATTATTTACGTAGTATGTGATAACACGTTTCGGGTTAAACGAGGTACAGTTCTGTTTATGTGTGGCATTTTCAGTAAAGAAGTCCTGAGTAAACACGTTGTCGTTGAATACCGCTTCTCTGCCGAACCTTATATTAGTGCCTCATGCAGTCATGTGTCAGTTTTATCTATGTAAGCGCCCTACGGGCGAAGAAAACAGTCTAAGGAATTTTGCAAATGGCAAAGATTAAAGGTCAAGTTAAGTGGTTCAACGAGTCTAAAGGTTTTGGCTTCATTACTCCGGCTGATGGCAGCAAAGATGTGTTTGTACACTTCTCCGCTATCCAGGGTAACGGTTTCAAAACTCTGGCTGAAGGCCAGAACGTTGAGTTCGAAATTCAGGACGGCCAGAAAGGTCCAGCTGCAGTTAACGTAACTGCTATCTGATTTAAGACCACTGAATCTTGTAAGAAAGCCTCGCAACTGCGGGGCTTTTTAGTATTTATTGCAAAACATGTCCATTTACCACCCTCCGTTGCGCTTTGTTGCAAATCAACACCATTATTAGCACTGTTTAGCAACCTGTTTTGTCTATTTCTGTTAAATCAGATGCTTGCAAAACAATGATGGAGCTAAGGTGCAAAAGAACAAACTCAAGTCAGCCGCCAACTTTACCCCGCTTAGGTTTGGGTTGTTGTGCGTGGCGATTCTTTGCTGTATGGGACTGCTGTTGGTCCGGGTCGGCTGGCTACAAATTGTCTCCCCTGACAATCTGGTTAAACAAGAGGACATGCGATCCCTGCGCGAGGAGCCTATTGATGTGCAGCGCGGCACGATTAGCGACCGCGAGGGCCGACCGCTGGCGGTCAGCGTGCCGGTGAGCGCCGTCTGGGTCGATCCGCAAACCACGCTCGAAAAGGGGGGCGTCGGCTACGGTCCGCGCTGGCAAGCAATGGCGCAAGCTTTACATCTCAACCTTAGCGAGCTGGCCCACCGCGTCGAAGCGCACCCTCACGCGCGGTTTCTCTACCTGGCGCGCCAGATCAATCCGGAGCAGGCGGAGTGGATTGATAAGCTTCATCTGCCGGGGATCAATCTGCGCGATGAGTCGCGCCGCTTTTATCCGGCGGGGCACGTTGCCGCTAACCTGCTGGGTTTTACCAATATCGATAACCAGGGTATTGAAGGCGTTGAGAAAAGCTTTAACGTTCAGTTGACCGGTCAGCCCGGGCGTCGCCTGGTGCGCAAAGACCGGCACGGCAACGTCATCGAAAATATCACCGAAGTCCCGGCGGTTCCGGCCCACAATTTACAGCTCAGTATCGATGAGCGCCTGCAAACGGTGACAGAGGACGCGCTGGATAACGCTGTTCGCTGGAACAAGGCGGAATCAGGAGCGGCGGTATTAATTAAAATCGATACCGGGGAGATTCTGTCGATGGCCAGCTACCCGGACTTCAACCCGAACAATCGCGATGATGCGAAGCTGGATGATTTTCGCAATCGCGCCATTAGCGATACTTTCGAGCCGGGGTCGACGGTTAAACCGCTGGTGCTGATGACCGCGCTCCAGCAGGGCATTGTTCAGCCGGATAGCGTGGTGGATACTCATCCGTTTGTCCTCGATGGCCACCGTATTCGCGACGTGGGTTACTATCCCGAGCTCTCCCTCACCGGTATTCTGCAGAAATCCAGCGATACCGGGGTTTCACATTTGTCGCTGGCGATGCCAATTCAGCATCTTATCGATACCTATAAAGCGTTCGGTTTTGGCGACTCTACTGGCCTGGGATTGACCGGGGAGAGCGCCGGGTTGATGCCGCAGCGCCGCTATTGGGGCCAGTTGGACCGGGCGACATTCGCCTTCGGCTACGGCCTGATGGTCACGCCGCTCCAGCTGGCGCACGTGTATGCCACTATCGGCAGCTACGGTATCGAGCGTCCGCTATCAATAACCCGTATTGATCCGCCGGTGATGGGTACTCGGGTAATGCCGGAGCAAATCGTGCATGAAGTCGAACATATGATGGAGAGCGTCGCCTTACCGGGCGGCGGCGGGACCAAAGCGGCGGTACGCGACTATCGGGTGGCGGTAAAAACCGGTACCGCCAAAAAAATTGGACCGGATGGTAAATATATCGATAAGTACGTTGCCTATACCGCCGGCGTTGCGCCCGCCAGTAACCCGAAATTCGCGCTGGTGGTAGTGATGAACGATCCCAGTAACGGTTCGTATTACGGCGGAGCGGTTTCGGCGCCGGTATTCAGCCAGATTATGGGCGATGTACTGCGCCTGGAAAACGTCATGCCCGATGGGATGCCGCAGGGGGCGGAAAATCTTATCGTGATGCATCGTGACGGAGCCCCGTCGCCTGCGCTGTAACGGTGGCCTGGAGGGGCGAATAGCGCTACACTTTCGCCCTTTCAGCACACCGGAGTTGTCATGTCTTACAGTTGCCCCCTTTGCCACGCGCCGCTTGAGCGCCGCGATAATAGCTATATCTGCCCGCAGCGGCATCAGTTCGATCTGGCGAAGGAAGGGTACGTCAATTTGCTGCCTGTGCAGTTTAAGCGCTCCCGCGATCCGGGCGACAGCGCTGAAATGATGCAGGCCAGGCGCGCGTTCCTTGATGCGGGGCATTATCAGCCGCTTCGCGGGGCTATCTGCGCTTATCTGCAAACCTTCGCGCCGACGGATTTATTGGATATTGGCTGCGGAGAAGGCTACTACACGCACGCTTTTGCCGCCATCGCGTCCCATAGCTGGGGCCTGGATGTGTCGAAATCGGCTATCCGCGCGGCGGCAAAACGTTATCCGCAGGTCAGCTTTTGCGTCGCTTCCAGCCAGCGTCTGCCGTTTGAGAACGCGAGCCTGGATGCGATAGTACGTATTTATGCTCCCTGTAATGCCCTTGAACTGGCGCGCGTTGTCAGGCCCGGCGGCTGGGTTATCACCGCGACGCCGGGACCTCGCCACCTTATGGAGCTGAAAGGGTTGATCTACGACGACGTGCGCTTGCATGAGCAGAGCAGGGAAGAGATGGAAGGATTTACGTTACGTCACCAGCAGCAGTTGGCCTATCCGATGCAGCTTAACGGCAGCGAGGCGGAAGCTTTACTGCAAATGACGCCGTTTGCGTGGCGGGCGAAGCCGCCGGTGAGGGAAGCGCTGCGCCAGCAGGCGCTGTTTGACTGCCAGACCGATTTTGCTATTCACTGCTGGCAGCGCGATGCCTGAGGATTAGCCAGCGAAATGGCTCCAGAGGATCTGGGCGCCAATGCCGATCAGCACGATACCGCCAAGGATTTCCGCCCGTTTGCCGAGCAGCGGGCCGATAAAACGTCCTACCATTATGCCCAGCGTCGACATCATCAACGTGGCGCAGCCGATAGCCAGCGCGGTGGCGATAATATTGACCTGCAGGAACGCCAGGCCAACGCCGACGGCCATCGCATCCAGGCTGGTGGCGAAAGCGGTGGTCACCAGTAGCCAAAAACCATGACGGCGCGGAGCTTCGCACTCATCGCTATCGCCGCCGCGTAACCCTTCGATAACCATTCGACCGCCGAGAAAAACCAGCAGCACAAAGGCAATCCAGTGGTTCCATTCGAGTACGAACTGGCTGGCGAGCATCCCCAAACCCCAGCCGACAAGCGGGGTGAGCGTTTCGATAGCGCCAAAGATCAGACCCGTCCGCAGGGCTTCAGAAAATTTCGGTTTATGGAGGGTCGCGCCTTTTCCAATAGAGGCCGCAAAGGCGTCCATGGACATGCCGAAGGCAAGAAGAATTGTAGCGGATACATTCATGAGAGCGTCCTGACCGGGGATAATCCATATGACACATCGCTGCCCCCAGTAAAAATACGCAGCACACCTAATGATAAAGTGCTGCGTACAGCAGTGATGCGTCTATGGTCTCGCCTGATTGAATACGTTCTGCTTCAACCCGCACGTGCCACGTTTTGCAACGAGTATGTTGACACGGACATTTTCTGCCAGGCAGAAAATTGGCTACTCCCCAACGACGGGCGCAACCTTAACATAATTTTAGAATATAAAACAATAACAGGACGCGGTTATTTTTCCAATCAAATGATAACGATTTTCATTTCAATTTATAGGTAAATGATTAGTTAATAAATATCGTTGAAGTGAACGTCTGGAATATAGCCGTGGCTATATTCCAGACGTGGGGGAAGGGGTAAATATAGCGTTGGCTATATTTTTAAGCTATTGAGTGGAAACGAGAAGTTTGTATATCCTTTCCAGATCGTCGATATTTCGTACGCGAATAAGCAGGCGCCGTTGTTCTAATTGCATGACCAGTACGCCATCTTCCGATAAATTCATCTCTTTAATACGCTTATATTCGATCCAGATATTGGCGAAAAAAAAGCCCTGCTGCTTGAAAATGATTTTGGGTGAGCGGATCCAGAACAGATATAACCCCATTAAGGCCAGGGCAGATAATAACCAGGTGGTGATAAGTTCGCCGTGGTTGGCAATATTGTTATAAATCAGGATAGCTATGAGGCCGACGAAGATAATGCCATCGACGCGGTTGCGGCGGAGCAGGGGGATAGCCAGTAAAACTGGGCCATTACGGCGCGGCATGATGAACTGGTCGTAAACCGCAAACGCGAGCAAAACGAGAATAAACAGGATTAACACCAGGTCCGTGATTGTCATCCATCCTCCAAATAAAAAAGCCGGGGGCAAGCCCCCGGCGCACAACGTGTTGATTACTGGCCCAGCAGTCCGACAGCGTAGCCGGCGATACCGATGACGAAGAAGCCCACGATGATCCACAGGGCGTTAACTTTCTTACGCAGCAGCCACATACAAGCGAAGGTCAGCAGCAGCGGTACCAGGCCCGGCATCAGCTGGTCAAGGATCGTCTGCACGGTAGTGACGCGAGTCTGGCCATCCTGACCGGTGATGGTGGAAACCACCAGCGGGATGTTCACGTGCGTCCACTTGTTAACCAGCGCCCCCATGACAAACAGGCCGAGAATTGACGCCCCCTCGGTCAGTTTCTGCAGGAAGCCGCCGCCCATATCTTTAACGATGTCGATACCTTTACGGTAACCGTAAGCGACGCCGTAATAGCGGGTCAGCAGACGCACCGCGTTAAACAGGATAAAGAACAGCAGAGGGCCGAGCAGGCTTCCGCTCATGGCGATACCTGCGCCCAGTGCGGCGAATACCGGACGAACGGTACCCCAGAAGATCGGGTCGCCAACGCCGGCCAGCGGGCCCATCAGACCAACTTTGATACCGTTGATGGCGCCATCGTCGATTTCTGCGCCGTTAGCACGCTGCTCTTCCATCGCCAGCGTTACGCCGAGAACCGGAGCCGCAACGTAGGGATGGGTGTTAAAGAACTCAAGGTGACGCTTAATCGCCTGTTTGCGCGCATCGTTGTTCTCCGGATACAGGCGACGAATAGCCGGTACCATGGAGAAGCAGAAGCCCAGCGCCTGCATACGTTCGAAGTTCCATGAACCCTGGAACAGGTTAGAACGAATGAACACGCCACGAATATCACTCTGAGTGAGTTTTTTCTCGGTGGTATTTTTAGTCATATCAACCATTTCGCTCACCTGTTAGTCCAGTTCGTTGTCGAGATCGTTATTACCAGCAGCCTGCGCAGGCGCACCCGCGACGCGGTTATATTTCGGGCTCAGCTGAATGTAGAGGACAGCCATTACCGTACCAATCACACCCAGAGCAACCAGGTTGAAATCGGTGAACGCGGCGGTAACAAAGCCAAGGTAGAAGAACGGCATCAGGTAGCCGGCGCGCATCATATTGATGACCATCGCATAACCCACTACCACGATCATGCCACCCGCGATGTTCAGACCGCCGGTAACCACTTCAGGAATGGCGTTCAGCAGACCTTGTACTTCGCTGGTACCGACGGAAATCGCCACGATAACCGCAGGAATAGCGATACGCATCGCCTGCAGGAACAGTGACGAAACGTGCAGCCAGGAGATGGCCGTCAGGTTGCCATTTTCCGCCGCTTTATCCGCAGCGTGCTGGAAAGCAACGGTAATGGTACGGACGATAATGGTCAGCACCTGGCCCGCTGCCGCCAGCGGAATTGCCAGCGCGATACCGGCACCGATGCTTTGGTGGCCCGCGATAACCAGAACGGTTGAGATGATGGATGCAAGCGCGGCATCAGGCGCAACGGCGGCGCCGATGTTCATCCACCCCAGGGCGATCATTTCCAGGGTACCACCGATGATAATACCGGTTTTCATATCCCCGAGAACGGCGCCAATCAGCGTACAGGCCACCAGAGGACGGTGGAACTGAAATTCATCAAGTACCGACTCCATACCCGCAATACACGCGACGATGAACACCAGCACAATCTGAAGAAGGGTAATCTCCATTGTACTTCTCCTGTTGATTAAGTCTTAAGTTGAAAATTGAGTTGCGATCCGCAGAGAGGCTTATTTCACCTTGCCGATCAGATCCATCATTTTCAGTTTCTGGTCGGTGGAAACTTTGCGGGCTTCCAGTTCGATACCGCGGGCGTTCAACTTCTTGAACGCTTCAATATCTTTCTCATCGACCGAAATGGCGTTATTCACCTGCGTTTTGCCCTGACGGAAAGCCATGCCGCCGATGTTGACGCTGGTGATTTTCACACCGCCTTCAACAACACGTTCAACGTCCGTTGGGTTAGTGAACAGCAGCATAATGCGCTCGCCTGCGTATTTGGGGTTGTTATAGACGCGAATCATCTTCGCCACGTCTACTACGTGGGCGGTAACGCCCGGAGGAGCAACCTGGGTCAGCAGCGTTTTACGCACGGTATCCGCCGCCACTTCGTCGCTGACGACGATAATGCGCGAAACATTGGTCTCTTTGGTCCAGCGAGTGGCGACCTGGCCGTGAATTAAACGGTCATCGATACGCGCCAGCCCAATAACCATGTAGTCGTTTGGACCCATTGGCTTCAATGGCGCTGCCGCTTTCGGTGCCGCAGCCTGAACCGGAGCAGGGGCGGCCTTTTCCACCGGCTTCGCTTTCAGTGCCTTCACGCCTTCACGACCGGTTTCCACCGCCAGGGCGACCAGTTCATCAAACGAGGGGTTGTCGTCGCGCGCCATCAGCGTTTCGACCAGCATCGGGATATTGACGCCCGCGATGACTTCATAATGTTCTTTATCGACGACAATACGGCTGGCCGCGTTAAACGGGCTGCCTCCCCATGTATCGACGAGAAATAACACGCCTTTAGCCGTATCCAGCTTTGCCAACTGAGCGTTGTACTTCTCGATTAACGTTTCTGCGTTTTCGCCAGGAACGAAATCGATCCAGCCAACGTTTTCCTGTTCGCCCAGCAGCATTTCTGCCGTTTTTAACAGCTGTTCTGCAGCCCAACCATGTGTGCCTATTACAATAGCAATCGTCACTTGCTACCTCCTTTATAATCGTGAATGCATCATCTGTTGTGATACATCCTGAATCACTCTTGCGAACAAAATCGATTCAGTAAGGGTGTAAGATATAAAGTAATTACTACAGCGAATTATTTTAGACAGTGAAAAAATAATTAATGTGATGAAGCTCCGCTAATTATGCATCGGGTGCTAATTATTTTGCAGCGCAAAAAATAGCCTTAACTATTGCAAAGACAGGTAAATTTTTTCCAATAATGCTCTATATTTTGCTATGTTTACGTTTCGTTTAATTACTCAGGAGTATAGGGCATAGCCCGCTATATGGACCGTCACCGACGTCATTTCACCTTCCGGCACGCGCGTGCCGCAGTCACCTGCTACGTCTTTTCACCAGCAACAAGTGTCTCGTCTGTGCATGACACAGCGATGACTATGCCTGTCGTTAACTGGAGCTGCTCATGGAATTCTTAATGGATCCCTCTATTTGGGCCGGTTTGCTGACGCTTGTCGTCCTTGAAATCGTACTGGGTATCGACAACCTGGTGTTTATCGCCATCCTTGCCGACAAGCTGCCGCCAAAGCAGCGCGATAAGGCGCGCCTGATCGGCCTTTCGCTGGCGCTGTTTATGCGTCTGGGGCTACTGTCGGTCATTTCGTGGATGGTGACCCTGACGAAACCGCTTTTCAGCGTTGCCGATTTCTCGTTCTCCGGGCGCGATCTTATTATGCTGCTCGGCGGGATATTCTTGCTGTTTAAGGCGACCACCGAACTGCATGAACGGCTGGAGAACCGCCAGCATGACTCCGGTCATGGTAAAGGATATGCCAGTTTCTGGGTGGTGGTACTGCAAATCGTCGTACTTGACGCCGTGTTCTCGCTGGATGCCGTGATTACTGCGGTCGGGATGGTTAACCACCTGCCGGTGATGATGGCGGCGGTTGTGATTGCGATGGCGGTGATGCTGCTGGCTTCGAAGCCGTTGACTAATTTTGTCAACCAGCATCCGACGGTGGTGGTGCTCTGCCTGAGCTTCCTGCTGATGATCGGCCTGAGCCTGGTGGCGGAAGGATTTGGTTTCCATATACCGAAAGGTTACCTGTACGCCGCGATTGGCTTCTCGATAACCATCGAGTTCTTTAACCAGGTTGCGCGCCGTAACTTTATTCGCCATCAATCGACCCTGCCTCTGCGCGCGCGTACTGCCGATGCGATCCTGCGCCTGATGGGCGGGCGGAAGCAGAGCGCCCCGGCGCACGATAGCGACAGCTCGTCCGTGGTGCCAATACCGGAAGGCGCGTTTGCGGAAGAAGAGCGCTATATGATTAATGGCGTACTGACCCTGGCCCAGCGTTCGTTGCGCAGTATTATGACCCCACGCGGGGAAATTAGCTGGGTGAACGCAGAGCAAAGCGAAGATGAAATTCGCCGCCAGCTGCTCTCTTCCCCGCACAGCCTGTTCCCGGTCTGTCGCGGCGAGCTGGATGAAATCATCGGTATCGTACGGGCAAAAGAGATGCTGGTGGCGCTGGAGGCGGGTGACAACGTTGCCGCGCTGGCTTCCGCCTCGCCGGCGATTGTGGTCCCGGAAACGTTGGACCCTATCAACCTGCTCGGCGTGCTGCGCCGCGCCCGCGGTAGCTTTGTCATCGTCACTAACGAGTTTGGCGTGGTGCAGGGGCTGGTTACGCCGCTGGACGTACTGGAGGCGATTGCCGGTGAGTTCCCGGACGCCGACGAAACGCCGGAAATTGTCATCGATGGCGATGGCTGGCTGGTGAAAGGTTCAACCGACGTGCATGCATTGCAGCAGGCGTTGGGCGTAGACGATCTGGTCGATGAGGACGAAGATATCGCCACGGTTGCTGGCCTGGTGATTGCCGTCAACGGCCATATTCCTCGTCCGGGCGACGTGCTTGAACTGTCGCCTCTGCAGTTCACCATCATTGAAGCCAACGACTACCGCGTCGACCTGGTGCGCGTTGTCAAGCTGCGTCAGTACAACGACGAAGAAGAGTAACGTTGATGCCCGCCGGCCTCATGCCGGCGGGCATTTTTAGGCGTTCATTTCCCGCCGCTTTTCCGCCGCCAGCCACTGCGGAAAGTCCTCTACCGGCATCGGCCGGGCGTAATAAAACCCCTGCAATAAATCAACGCCGTTGCCGCGCAGATACTCTTCCTGATTCTGGGTCTCGACGCCTTCCGCGACGGTAACAATTTTCAGACGATGGGCGAGAGCAATGATCATGTCGGTCACCGTCGCATTAACGCTATCAATCCCAATTGCGCTGGTAAACGATTTATCAATTTTCAGGACATCTGGGCGCAGCTTTTCCAGCCACGAAAGGGAGCTGTTGCCGGTACCGAAATCATCGATAGCCAGCTGGACGCCTTTGAAATGAAGATGCTCGGCCATATGGTGGTCGCCATCCTGCAGTACGTCACGTTCGGTGAGCTCAACGATCAGTTGCTGTATGGGATGGGCGCTAAACCAGTAGTGATGCAGATCGCGCAGCAGCTCGCCGTTGGCAAAATGGCGGGCGGCGACGTTAATGCTGATGTGAAAATGTTTGTCCTGAGGGAAGAGGGATAATTTGTGCGCTGTTTGCGAAATGACATAGCGGGTCAGGGGGACAATCAAATTATATCTTTCCGCGATGGGTATAAAAACATCTGGTGAGATAGTCCCTCTGCGCGGATTATTCCATCGCAGCAAAATTTCCACGCCACAGCATTGTCGGGTGCGTAAGTTCTGTAGGGGCTGACACCAGAGGGCGAACTCGTGCGCGGCAATGCCGAGATTAATTTCGCGGGAAAAGCTCATTCTTCCGGCGGTCGCCAGCCAGGCGATGCCGGTCATTAACAGGCTGATTACCAGCGCCAGCGGAAGCTCGGCCGGTAGTTCATTAAGGGCGACCGCCGAGGCTCCTGGCCCGCTGACGCTAATGGTAAAGGGAAACTCGGTCGACGGCTGGCGGTAGATGATTTGCTCGCCCGGCAGGGCTTCCTGTTTACTCAGCCCTGAACCGCTAATAAAGCTTTTTTCGCCTACGCTAAGGCCAATTCCGCTGATTAGCGCTGATTTTGCGTTGAAAATTAACTCGCCCAGCAGCTCAATGTTGATCACCAGCAGCACGCCGTCAGCGCCGCTAAGCGACGCGGGATACCACTGGATAAGTACCGGCGTCCCTTTGAGCAGCGAGGAGTCGTAGCTGAAGGTGAGCAGGGGATGATGGGTTGGTAATGCCGGCTGTAGCTGGTGTATCGGAATATTGCGTTGGCCAAAAATACTCGAGCAGTACAGCAGGTTCGACTGGACCAGCGCAATTGAACGCACCGTTTGCAGCGATGCCGCCAGCTTACGTAACGTGAGGTGGACGTCCTGACAAGGCTGATTGACTAGATGCAGTAGCGCAACGTGCTGGGCCGCCAGAGGCCGCAGGATATTATCCATAGCGGCCACCATCTTGTTGGTGCTCATCTGAACGCGTTGCTGATTTAAGCTACGCTGCGAAATAAATCGTATTACTAAGGTTGTTGTCAGCGTCAGTAGTGCGACCAGCAGGCAAACCAGAATGCGTTTCCGGCGATAGGTTGTGATGACTTTTTGTGCAGTCTGCATGCGCGACGCCCTGTCGGCTAAAAGTGTTAATGAGAGTAACAGCCGTTATAGAGCAAGTGTAGAGGGCGCAGATAATAATATAGAGCGGAAAAAGGAGAATGCGCCCTTAGGCGCATTCTGTTGAGTAATGTTTAGTCGCACTGAACTTTGATAGCCAGGCCGCCGCGCGACGTTTCCCGGTATTTGGCGTTCATGTCTTTACCGGTTTCATACATGGTCTCAATGACCTTATCCAGTGAGACGCGCGGCTCGCTGGTGCGGCGCATTGCCATTCGGCTGGCGTTAATCGCTTTGACGGAGGCAATCGCGTTGCGTTCAATGCACGGAACCTGTACCTGTCCGGCCACCGGGTCGCAGGTCAGTCCCAGATTGTGTTCCATGCCGATTTCCGCCGCCACGCAGACCTGCTCCGGGCTGGCGCCAAGGATTTCAGCCAGGCCCGCGGCCGCCATTGAGCAGGCTACGCCCACTTCGCCCTGACAGCCCACTTCCGCGCCGGAAATGGAAGCGTTCATTTTGTACAGCGTGCCAATAGCCCCTGAAGCCAGGAAATAACGAATATAGATATCCGGACTGACGGGCTCGATAAAGTGGTCATAGTAGGCCAGCACCGCCGGAACGATGCCGCAGGCGCCGTTGGTGGGGGCCGTCACCACCCGGCCACCGGCGGCGTTTTCTTCGTTGACCGCCAGCGCAAACATATTGACCCAGTCCACCACGTTCATCGGGTCGTTAGAGAGCTTATCGCTGGCAACCAGCATCCGCCGCAGCGCCGAGGCGCGACGAGGAACGCGCAGCGGACCAGGCAGGACCCCTTCGGTATTCATCCCACGATCGATACAGGCGCGCATGGTCTGCCAGATATTGGCAAAATAGTCTTCAATCTCTTTTTTGCTGTGCAGCGCCAGCTCATTCTGCATCACCATGCCGGAGAGCGACATGCCGGTCTGTTTGCAGTAGCCCAGCATCTCCTGAGCGGATTTAAACGGATACGGAACGGCGAGTTCGCTGGCGCTCTCTTTGCCGAAATGTTCTTCATCGACGATAAAACCGCCGCCAATAGAATAATACGTTTTACTGTAGATCTCTTTTTCGCCAGCCCAGGCGTGAATGGTCATGCCGTTTTCATGCAGCGGCAGGTTGTCGCTACGAAAACGCATGCCGTCATTTTTCGGGAAGTCGACTTCATGCTGCCCTTGGGCCAGCAGCAGGCGTCCGCGCTCTTCAACGTCGCGGATAAACGCCGGAATCGCGTCGATATCGACCGTATCGGGCTGATTGCCCGCCAGCCCCATAATAATGGCGATATCCGTGTGGTGGCCTTTGCCGGTTAATGACAGTGAGCCGTAGACGTCAACCGCCAGGCGAGTCACTTCATTAAGCAATCCCTTTTCGACCAGGTCATCGACGAACTGTTTACCGGCCTTCATCGGGCCTACAGTATGGGAAGATGAGGGACCGATCCCCACCTTGAACATGTCGAATATACTAATCACGCTAACACTCCTGACAGGGTTGCCGCGGGTGCGGCAACGATGTAATAACTGCGCATAGTGTAAGAGGGAACCGGGCCATCAGCTTAAGTATTCACATGAATTAAACTAATGGGTAATCATGGATTTACTAATGCTGAGAACGCCGTCTCAGTTTTAGTATAGCTAAGGGCGGGAGCCTATCTGTAGCGCCAGTTCACGGATAATGCCGGCGGTCATTCCCCAGACAAAATAATGCTGATACCAGGATAGCCAGACGCGATGCGAATTGCCGCGGCGATGGATATCCAGCGGGTGGTAGCGTCCCAGGCGCAGCGCTTCGGCCAGCGGCATTTCAAAGACCGCGGCGACTTCATCCTGGCTGGCGTGATAGTGCAGGTCAGGCGGAATAATGCCCACTACCGGGGTGACCTGAAAACCGGTTACGCTATCGACCGGCGGCAGAACGCCGATCACCTCGACCGACTCCGGCGGGATCGCCACCTCTTCGTGGGCCTCGCGCAGCGCGGCGGCGATCAGGGTCGCATCGCTGTTATCCACCGCGCCGCCGGGGAAGGCGACCTGACCCGCGTGCTTGCGCATCAGCGGCGAACGCTGGGTCAGCAGCAGCCCCGGCTGCGGGCGGCGCACAATCGGTACCAGCACCGCCGCCTGACGCTGGTTGAGCGCGTGGCGCGTCGGCTGCGGGCGCAGGAGCTGAAAACGCGAAAGGAAATCGTCAAGTTCGAGGGCGCTGTCCGCCATGTGCTAGCTCTCCAGTTGATGCAGAATACGATTAACTTTATCAAAAGTTTCCTGATATTCCGCCGCCTCTTCGCTATCGGCCACAATTCCGCCGCCGGCGGAGCAGTAAATCCGCCCCTGGCAGGCCGTCAGCGTACGGATGGTAATGCTGGTATCCATATTGCCGCAGAAGCTGAGATATCCGATGCTGCCGCACCACGCATTGCGCCGCTGCGGCTCCAGTTCATCGATGATCTCCATCGCTCTGACCTTCGGCGCGCCGGTGATTGAGCCGCCGGGAAAGGCGGCGCGCAGCAGGTCGGCGGCGTGCAGATCAGCGGGCAATCGGGCGGCCACGGTGCTCACCAGATGATGCACGGCAGGGAAGGGCTCCACCACAAACAGCTCAGGAACGCGAACGCTACCGGGGACAGCAACCCGGCCAATATCGTTACGCATTAAATCGACGATCATCAGGTTTTCGGCGCGGTCTTTTGCTGAGTTCGCCAGCTTTTGCGCCTGCAACGCATCCTGCTCAGGATCGGCCAGCCTGGGCAACGTCCCCTTAATGGGCCGGGTTTGAATTTCGCCTTGCCGGAGCTGAATAAAACGCTCGGGCGACAGGCTTAATATGGCGCCCTCCTGGAGGCGAATAAAGGCGCTGAACGGTGCGCGATTGACGCGGTTTAGCTGACGGAAGGACTGCCACTCATCCCCGCGATAGCTCGCCGTAAACCGCTGCGCCAGGTTAACCTGATAGCAGTCGCCGCTGTGCAGATAAGCCTGAACCTGGCGAAACTTCTTGCCATACTCCGCGCGGCTCATATTTGAGCGCCACCCTGAGGTGAGGGCAAAGGGAGCAGCGGCAGGCTCAGCCTGCGCTTCCAGCCACGTCAGCCGCGCCTGCGGGTCGTCATAGCTGAATAACGACACTTCCCGGCGCTGATGATCGACGATTAACGCCCAATCATAAATGCCTACCGCCATATCCGGCAGATCGATATCCGCCTCGGCCTGCGTCGGCAGATTTTCAAAGCGGCGACCCAGATCGTAACCGAACAGCCCCAGCGCCCCGCCGAGAAACGGCAGATGCGGATGAGCGTGCGGCTGCAGGTTAAAGCGCGCCAGCTGTTGATGCACGAGGGTGAGCGGATCGGCGGCAGAGGTTGAGAGGGTTTCCCCTTCGTTTATGACGGTCATATCGCCGCGAGTCACCAGCGTTGCGCGCGGCTGGGCGACAACAATATCAAAACGATTATGCGGATGTTCGGCAAAACCGGAGTGCAGCAGCATCGCCCAGGGCTGTGAACTTAATGGGCTAAAATAGTATTCAGCGGCATCCGGACGCCAGGGCAGGGAAATCATAGCGGGGGACAACATGGTCTTCTTTAATCCTGATGGTGACCGCCCGCTGGTATACGAGAGGACGGCGTGAAATAATTACGCCCCACAATGTAGCAGGAGTAAGTGATGTTTGCAGGTTTACCTTCGCTGAGCCACGAGCAACAGCAAAAAGCAGTTGAACGAATTCAGGAGCTGATGTCGCAGGGCATGAGCAGCGGCCAGGCCATCGCTTTAGTGGCAGATGAACTGCGCGCCTCACATACCGGCGATCGGATTGTGGCGCGCTTTGAGGATGAAGACGAGTAAATTACTCTGCGTACTGAGGTGAGACGCCGCTTTCCGCGAGCGGAAGGATCGCATCAGGTCGTTTTCCTGGCTCGTCGTATAGCGTCACGTGCGTCACGCGATCGCCGCGCCAGAAGGTAATTTGCGTACCGACTGGCGTATGATGCACGTTCACTTCCGTCAGCGGCGCGCTGTTTGCCAGATCCCACAGACACACAAAACGCGCCTGCGGCAGGTGATTACGTATTACCAGATAGCTAAGATTGCGAATCGCCGGGTTATCGGGCGCCAGCCCTTGCCAGAGTTCACCATCACCGGATAGCCAGAGCGCAACGGTATCGCCGCCGCGCGCGAAGTGGCGCGGCTGACAGCCGTTCAGCGGCGTCACGGTTGCTTCGGTCATTCGCCGCAGCGGCCCGCTGAGCGAAAAAGGTTGGGCCAAGCCGCTCTGGTCCAGCGCCTGTGCCGCCAGATGCAGCGTCCAGTCGAGCTGCTGGCGATGCGGGTTCTCCACGGAGGACAGATCGATCAGCACATCTTCAAGCCACAGCAGGCGACGGCGGAAGCGCACGTCCCGCCAGGCCGTATCGTCCCACTCGACGCGGCTATGGCTGTTGAGCTCCGGCGGCGGTTTGCCCCAATCAACCTCGCTATCCAGCCACAGAAAGTCGTCATCCATATGCCAGCCCAGCATCTGCGGGTTGGCCGGAGGCTGGTTGCTCTGATTAACGCAAAGCGTATTGTGGGTGGCGCTGTTTTTGTAATAGTCGTAGTGCATTTTCGCGCCGTATCCTGTGGTGCCCATATCCGTGAGCAGCCAGCCGTCGCGATGCCAGAGCATCAGCCCCAGCCGGTCGTAATGGTCGTGCTCGCCGCCCCAGGGACTGTGCTTAATCAGCAGCGCCTGCTGCGGCCGTCGCCATAGCGTCAGACCCGCGCCCGGCGCAAACAGCGACTGCCGTGGGATGAGCGGCAGGCGGGATTCCGGCAGAGGCCGTTCGCGCCATAGCAGGGTTTCACGCTCATCGGGTGCCGTTTCGGTAAACTGCAGGACCGCGGCGTACTGCGGGTCACGCCAGATAAACCAGGCGAACTCGTACAGATCCCGGTGATGGAGTTTCTCCTGCCCGGCGAGGCAGTCATTAAGCCGGGGGAAAGTGCCGTCCGGCAGCAGCAGCGACAGTGGGAACTTCAGCATCGCCTGATACCAGGGACCGTCCAGCAGGCTCCAGCGGCTGCCGCGCGCCAGCTTTTCGAAGGCAAAAAAACCCTGCAGCGCGTAATAGTGGTAGTGAATCGAACCTTCAAACCAGAGCCCTTCCGCCAGCAGGCCGTTTTCCAGCTGCCAGCGCAGGCCATACGGCTGGTTAACGGCAAACTCCAGCAGGGTTTCATCTTCGAGGACGAAACCCAGTACGCCAAGCGCCGCGCTGATTTTGACCTCATGGTTATGGATCTGCGGACTACGATGGTCGCGCAAAAACGTGGCCGCACAGCGCAGCAGGTTTTCACTGATATGCCGCTGCTCGCCGGGCGTCAGGCTGTCGCGAATAAAGTCATAACCCAGCGCCATTTCCAGAATGCAGTTGGCTTCGCACAGCGTCTGGGCGTTCATCTTTCCCGGTCCGTTGTTGGGAATATCGCCGTGAATCTCATAGCCGGGATAGACATCCGCGTAACCCATCAGCAGCGTGCGAACTTTATCGCGATACGCTGTTTCGCCGGTCAGCCGCCAAAGCAGGCCAAGCTGCTGACAGGCGCTGGCGTTTCGGCCATTCATCTCGCGCCACCAGGCGCCGTCCCACGGTTCGCCGCTAAATAGTTCCCCATCGACCGGGCAGGCATGCTGGTGGGGCGTATCCGCCCGCCACGTCATGCGTACGCCGTGGCGCGGACAAAAGTAGTAGAGATTCCAGCTGGCGATGCCTGACTGCGGAATGCGAACCGCTGCCTGAAGTACCGGCTGCGCATCTTTCACCAGCCGCTCAAGCAGTCCGCTATTCGCGGCTGCGCGTCCGACAATGTCGGGCCAGAGCCCAGAAAATTGTTTCATTAGCGGTTATCCCTGACCTCTGACGATGCGGAAAGCGGGGCGATGAGCGTCGTGATATCGTCGGGATACTTCGCCCGCAGCCACTGCGCTTTGTCACGGAACAGCGGATCTTCCGGCCAGGCGTGCGCGGCGGTGGCGATATTGCGCAGCGCTTTCTTGTCATCCATTTTATCGAGGTCTTTCCAGGGCCATGGCGTATCGCTGTTAATAAACCCGGCGATGTACTGATAGCCTTTGCGCAGGCTATGGTCGTCGAGGGTGAAGTTCCAGATATCGACGCCCGCTTTTTCGCCCAGTCGCCCGAGGCGGTTGTAGGCTTCGAGGTTGAAATTGCTGTAGTGCCACGGACGCGTGCGTTCCAGTTCGGCCATCTGGCGGCCTTCAATATCAAATTGTCCCGCAATACGCCGCAGCTGGGTGATGTACAGGCGCTTTTTCGCCTCGTCGATTTTACCGCTGAACAGGGCGAAGGCGGCGGCCTGCATATCAAAATAGCTGCCGTGATTGTTATGCCAGTTCTCTTCTTCAAAGCCGTTCTGGCTGGTGGTCATCCAGTGGTAATAGTCACCAAACCACTGCTTTAAAGCGCTAACGTCGTTATCGTTCAGCGCAGATGAGGATTGCAGCAGGGCGATCGCGTCAACGACGTCAACCAGCGCGCGGCTATCAATAATGCCGATACCGCGTCCGGTATTAATACCGGGAATGGCCTGGGCATGCTGCAGGTTGGGGTTCATGCGCGTTTTGGGATCGAGAAACCAGCGCTTTAACTGCGCCGCCGCTTTTTGCGCGTAGCGATCATCGTGAGAGAAGTACCACGCCAGCGCCAGCGTTGACACGTCGTTACTCATCTTCACCAGCCGGTTCTTATCGGTAGCGTCGCTATTGGCGTCAGGGTTGGTTTGCCCATCTTTGCGGATATAGGGAAGCCCGTCCTGGGTATCAGGGTTTGGCCACCAGTAAGGTGGAAAACTGTAGTAGTCGTGCTTGTTGCCGCTGGCGGCGACCAGCGTTTTATCCATCACCGAGAACAGCGGATGTTTGAGCGCCAGGTCGGCTTTTTTTAGCAGAGCCGCTTGCGCCTGAACAAATAGCGGGTCTTTCGCGGCAATCTGCTGGCGGCTGAAGGCTAAATCCTTTCCGTCTAGCGTGTACGGCTCAGCGGCATATGAGGAGGCGCTCAGGCCGGAACAAAACAGCGCAATGCCTAACAAACCTCGGCGAGGTATTGAGTTCATCGTGATAACCCTTCTGCAAATATGAGAAAAGATAACAAAAAAATTATACCTGACGCGTATTTAAAGGACGCGAAAAACAGGCAGTGTAATTAAAAGCAATATATTTAAATATTCGATGGCGAGCAGTGTAAAAGACAAAGTGATTTTTTTTGTGACCTCCTTCAAGTTTAACGCCCTGGATAAATAATGACGCTATTAATGCAGTGTGCATCACGTATTTTGCTATTTTTCTATACTTTTTGATTTTTTTAACAAAAACAGTAAATTTATAAGTTGTTGATTTTTGTTATTATTTATTTTTGGTCACTTTTATTGTCACTTTTTGGTGTGATCTGTCTCAATTTTCTGATTTTTGAAACGCAATTTCTTTTTTGCATGGTTGTATTGGGAAATACATTTCTATCTAATGAATGGAAATATTTCTTGCGTCAGCTGTATTAACGCCTGAGCGATATTCAAATTTCTTTTTATGTATTAATTGAGAATTTAATTACCTTTGTGCCCTACAATAAAGGATATGCCATCATGTCTGCCAATAAATTGCGTTCATTGTTACTTCTTACCGCGCTCGGGCTCGGCGTTAGCCAAAGCTACGCCGCGACTACGCTCAACGTCTGGATCCGCGCCAGCAATGACTCGAAGAATATCTACAAACAAGAGGCGGAAAAGTTTGAAGAAAAAACCGGTATTAAAATTGAGTATTTCAACGCCACTACCGACTTTGAACAGCGACTGGCGCGCGCTACGGCGGGAAACGCCTTACCCGATCTGATTTTTAACGATGCGGCGTCGCTGGGGCAGTTTATCCAGTTGGGTATTGCTGAAGAAATTGACCCGCAGGCGATCGCGGGCGGCGACCAGCTATTCCAGACGGCATGGAAGAGTACCCGCTATATCGACGGTAAATACTATGGCGTACCGACCTCCGCGCAAACTTTCGCCCTGTTTGTGCGCAAAGACTGGCGGGAAAAACTGGGGCTGCCGCAGCCGAAGAGCTGGGATGATATTCAGGCCCTGGCAAAAGCCTTCACCACCCAGGATCCCGATGGCAACGGTAAAAATGATACCTACGGATTTATCGTTCCCGCCTCCACGACGCGCGGCTACGCCAGCTGGTTTATGAGCAGCTTTATCTGGCAGGCGGGCGGTGATTTCGTGACGGAACGCAGCGGAAAATTCAGCGCTTCGCTCAATACGCCGGAAGTGGCTCAGGCGATGAACTTTATGCGCACTATGATGTGCGACAAAGTCACGCAGCCGGGTGCGATTAACGCCACTACCGCCGACGTTATTCCCTCCTTCCGCTCCGGGCAAAGCGGCATGTTCTTCAGCGGCCCGTACCATATCGCGCTGTTCGATAAAGACCCTGGTAAAGACAACTTTGAAGTGATTCCGGTGGTGGGGCCGAAAGGTGAGGCCACCCTCGCCGAGGGCACCACGGTCTTTATGATGAAGAGCAGTGTACAGAAAGAGGCGGCGCGTCAATTTATCGAATTTATGATCTCCCCGGAAGGTCAGGAAATCGGTATGGGTAAAGGCAGCCAGCATATACCGGTGGTGCGCCTGCCGGTGAATAAGAACGTCGACGTCAAAGCCGTTTATCAGGACGCGCGCTGGGAGACTTTCGCCCGACTTTACAATGAACAGGGGCGCTACGTGCCGCAAATTCCCAACTGGACGCCGGTACGTCAGGTGGCAGCCGAAGGCTTTAACCGCATTTTTGCCGACTGCGGCAGCGATATCGCCGCAGAGCTGAAGACGCTGGACGGCAAGGTGAACGCTGAGCTGAAAAAACAAAATGTGCTGGTTAACTGAGGACATAGGTTATGACGCTGCATGAGACGAAGTCCTCGCCGATAAAGCAGGCCGCTTCGCCTGACTCGGCCGGATGGCTGAGCGCAAAGCGTAAGCGGGCGCTGATCCCGTGGCTGTTTTTAGCGCCTGCGCTAATTATTTTCAGCTGGTTTAAGTTTATCCCGATGATTCAGGGTCTGGTGATGAGCTTTTACAAAGTCAACTTTAATCAGCCGAACGAGTGGGTAGGGCTGGATAACTTCACCCGCGCTTTTGCCGACGCCGAGCTGCACGCGGCGGTGGTGAACACGCTGCTGTACGTTGTGGTAACGATGTTCGCCGCGGCTATCCTGGCCTTTTTTCTCGCCATGTTGCTGGAAGGCCCGGCGCGCCATCTGCGTTTTATTCGCACCGCCATCTTTTTACCCGCGGTCACCAGCGCAGCGATCGTCGCCGAAATGTGGCGAATTTTATTCAACCCAACGCCCAACGGCGTGGTTAACCACATCCTGAGCTGGTTTGGCGTCGCCGACCAGGGCTTTCTTGCTAGCTCCGATCAGGCGCTGGGGGTCATCATGCTGCTGCATATCTGGAAGGCGGTGCCTTACAACATGGTGATTTTTATTGCCGGCCTGGCGGGGATCAGCCGCGATTTATACGATGCGGCGAACGTCGACGGCGCCAGCTGGTGGAACCGCCTGCGCTACGTCACGCTGCCTGGCATGATCCCGGCGCTCTCGGTGGTGCTGATGCTCTCCTTTATTCGTGGTTTTCGCGTGTTTGCCGAGGTGTATGCCACCACCGGCGGGGGACCGTCTAACGCCACGGAAATGGTCATGACCCACATCTATAAATTGGGTTTTGAGCAGTTTGACTATGGCTACGCTTCGGCGGTGTCGTTTCTGCTGTTCACCTTCACGGTGTTGTTAACCATTTGTCATCTGACGCTGAAAAAACGTATCGCCCGTTACTAAGGAGCCGCGATGTTAAGTAAACGTTGGGATACCGCAGGACGCTGGTGCATCTACGCGCTGCTGCTGATTGTCTTTGTCGGTCCGTTCTGGGGCATCGTCGCCACGGCATTCAGCGGTGCGCCGGTGAAACCGGGCGAACTGCTGGCCTGGCCGAATCAGTTCTCATTTGAAAACTTCATCTTTGCGTGGATGGATATTGGCGTCTGGCAGTATCTGCTGAACTCCATTCTGGTGGTGTTCTTCGGCACCGTTCTGCAGGTGTCGGTCAGCGCGCTGGCGGCCTATGCGCTGGCGCGTAAGAAGTTTCGCGGCGTGGCGCTGGTGAGCCTGGTGATTTTGTCCACCATGATGCTGCCGGAAGAGGTTATCGCCATTCCGCTGTACATGATTATTAACTGGCGGCTGCCGTTCATCGACGCCTCGCTGTACAACAGCTACCTCGGGATGATTTTACCGGTTGTCGGCTGGGCGTTTTCTATCTTTGTCCTGACTGAATTTATGTCGGCGATTCCGAAAGAGCTGGAGGAGGCGGCGCGGATTGATGGCGCTAACGAGTGGCAGATTTTCTTCCACGTCATCCTGCCGCTGGTGAAACCGGCGCTCGGAACGGTGGTGACCTTCGGCTTTATTATGATTTGGGACCAGTACCTGCTGCCGCTGATCGTGGTCAACCAGGACAGCCTGAATACCATTCCGGTGATCCTTGGTACGCTGCGTACCGATGAGAGCATCACGCCGAACATTTTTATCGCTATAACGCTGCTGGCGATGCTGCCCAGCATCATCGTCTACCTGGGTCTGCAAAAACATTTCAATCGCGGGATTATGTCCGGCGCGGTCAAAGGATAAGGAGTTACCGATGGGATCTGTTGTACTGAATAGCGTCCGTAAATCGTATGGTGATGCGCACGTGATTAAAGACGTGTCGTTGACAATCCCGGACGGCGAGTTCTGCGTCCTTGTGGGGCCCAGCGGCTGCGGAAAGTCCACGCTACTGCGCATGATCGCCGGACTGGAGGAGATCTCCGGCGGGGACGTGCACATCAACGAGCGTAACGTCACGGAAGTGGAGCCGAAGCTACGCGACATTGCGATGGTGTTCCAGAGCTATGCGCTCTACCCGCAGATGACGGTGCGTGAAAATATGGGCTTTGCCCTGAAGATGGCTAAACTGCCAAAAGCGGAGATCAATCAGAAGGTTAATGAAGCGGCGGCGCTACTGGGGCTGGAGCCGCTACTGGAGCGCCTGCCCAAAGATCTCTCCGGCGGCCAGCGCCAGCGCGTGGCGATGGGGCGGGCGATCGTGCGTAAGCCGCAGGTGTTTTTATTCGATGAACCGCTCTCCAACCTGGACGCCAAGCTACGTACCCAGGTGCGCGGCGAGATCCGCGAACTGCATCGTCGACTGAAAACTACCTCGGTGTACGTCACCCACGATCAGATTGAGGCCATGACCATGGGACAGATGATCGTCGTCCTGCGCGATGGGCGAATTGAACAGGCGGGTACCCCGCTGGAGCTGTACGACCGGCCGGCGAATCTGTTCGTGGCCGGATTTATCGGTTCGCCGGAGATTAACCAGCTTCCCGGCGAGGTTGTGCTGAACGGCAACGCGACCAGCTTGCGTCTGAAAGATGGCTCGCTGCTGGCGTTGCCTGCGGGTTTACGGGTGATCGACGGCCAGCAGGTGGTGTACGCCATTCGCCCCGAGCAGGTCAACGTGGTCCATGAAGCGCGCGACGATGCGCTGGCGGCGACGGTGACGGCGGTGGAGAACACCGGTTCGGATATGCAGCTGTTCTGCGATACCGGCGGCGGGGCGTTTACCTCGGTGTTCAAACAGCGTCTGGCAGTAAAAGAGGGGGATAAGATCTGGCTACAGCCAAAACTCTCGGGCGTGCACCTGTTCGATGCGCAAAGCGGTCAACGCATAGCGTGCCGGGAGGTAAATTAAGGTGGCGATGAAGCTGTACACCCTTGATGAAACCTGCCTGGAAAACGCCCGGGCGGGCTTAAAACAGCCGTTTTCGCCGCTGCAGCTGGCGCTGAGCAAGCTGGTGTCGGAGGCTGACATTTTGCGCCGTGAAGCGCCGGAAAGCGTGGTGCACAAAAAACTGCGCCCGGCGAGCGGCGATGCGCACGATTACTACAGTCTGGGGACCTACTGGTGGCCAAACCCGCGGCGTCCCAACGGGTTACCCTATATTCGTCGTGACGGGCATATTAATCCGCAGTGTGAGAACAACGATACCGACACCTCGCGCATTATCCGCATGTGCGAACGGTGTCTGACCCTGGGACTGGCGTGGTACTTCACCGGCCAGCGCCAGTACGCGCAGGCGGCGGCCGCGCAGATCCGCTGCTGGTTCCTCGATGCCGACACGCGAATGAATCCGCATCTGAACTATGGCCAGGCAATCCCGGGGATTGTTTCCGGCCGCGGCACCGGGCTGATTGACACCCGCTTAATGTGGATGGTGGTGGACACCATCGGTTTGATTAACACGGCGAGTGTGCTTGATACCGACGATATTATCGGCCTGCACCAGTGGTTCCGCGATTTTAACCACTGGATGTACTACAGCGACATCGGCCACTCAGAGTACGTCTGGCACAACAACCACGGCACCTGGTACGACGCCCAGCGGACGGTTAACGCGCTTTTCTATGGCGATAAAGGGCTGGCGGCGCGGATCATCGAGCAGGGGATCACCCAGCGGATGGCGGCGCAGATTGATCAGGATGGCAAACAGACCATGGAGCTCGAACGTACTATCCCTTTCCACTACTCGCTGTTTAACCTGGAAGCGCATCTGCTGCTCAACCGCTATGCCGAGCACGTCGAGTTTGACCGTTGGAACGCCATCCGCGATGGGCGAGGCGTGAAGCAGGGGATCGATTACCTGGTGCCGTTTATTCGGGAACCGGATCTCTGGCCCTACAGCGACCTGCAGGGAATCGTGTGGGATAGCGCGCTGCGCGTGCTGCTGCAGTCAGTGAGGGGCTACGCAAAACAATCTGCCAGCTATCGTGAAGCGCTGAAATGTGTGCCGCAGGAGACGCTGCAGCTGAAGGAACAGCTCATGTGGTGTCCGGGCTGATAGAACAATGCTTCTTGCCTCCTGACGGCGCCGTGGCTGGTCGGCCTGGCTGGTATGTAGCCCGTAAAAGGCGTTTACGCCGCTATTCGGGGAATGCGCCGGATAGCGGCTTTGGCGCGGCTTCTTCCCGGGCGGCGCTACGCTTGCCCGGGCTACGGGGCCACGGCTGTCTTACACTGCGGCGATGATTTTAATCTCGACTTTGTACTTAGGATTCATCAGCTTCGCCTGTACCGTACAGCGCACCGGGGCATGACCGGCGACGACCCACGCATCCCACGCCTGGTTCATCGCCGCAAAGTCTGCGCCATCGGCAAGGAAAATCGTCGCATCAAGAATACGCGACTTGCTGCTGCCCTGTTTCTCCAGCACCGCGTCAATCTGCGCCAGGGTATCGGCGGTTTGCGCGCAGGCGTCGGCATCCAGGTTGGACGGCACGCCGGTGTAGTACAGCGTCTGGTTGTGGATCACCACATCAGACCAGCGGGCTTCGGCATCAATACGCGTAATGGTCATGTTTATTTCCTCTTTGTTCCGGTTCATTAAGCTGCGGCAAGACTGCCACAATGTTGCACCTGCGTCACTACCCGCACTGGCGAAAACCCCTCCACCCTGACATAATCACTGTCCAAATAACCAGGGGGTAATGTGATCGACGATTTTGCAGCAGACGGCCAGCTGGCCAGCGCGATTGCGGGATTTAAACCGCGCGAGCCGCAGCGCCAGATGGCTTTTGCCGTCGCCAGCGCGATTGAAGAAACCCGTCCGCTGGTGGTTGAAGCGGGCACTGGGACCGGGAAAACCTACGCCTACCTGGCGCCGGCGCTGCGCGCCAACAAGAAAGTCATTATCTCCACCGGCTCGAAAGCGCTACAGGATCAGCTCTACAGTCGCGATTTGCCGACCGTCGCCAAAGCGCTGAAGTACACCGGCAAGCTGGCCCTACTGAAAGGGCGGTCGAACTACCTGTGCCTTGAGCGTCTGGAGCAGCAGGCCCTTGCCGGGGGAGACCTGCCGGTGCAAACCCTCAGCGACGTTATTCTGCTGCGTTCATGGTCTAACCAAACCGTCGATGGCGATATCAGCACCTGCGTTAGCGTCGCCGAAGATTCCCAGGCCTGGCCGCTGGTCACCAGCACCAACGACAACTGCCTCGGCAGCGACTGCCCGTTATATAAAGACTGTTTTGTAGTTAAGGCGCGGAAAAAGGCGATGGATGCCGACGTGGTCGTCGTCAACCATCATTTGTTCCTCGCCGATATGGTGGTCAAAGAGAGCGGGTTTGCCGAGCTGATTCCCGAAGCGGAAGTGATGATCTTCGACGAAGCGCATCAGCTACCGGATATCGCCAGCCAGTACTTTGGGCAATCGCTCTCCAGCCGCCAGCTGCTGGACCTGGCGAAAGATATCACGATTGCTTATCGTACCGAGCTCAAAGACACCCAGCAGCTGCAGAAGTGCGCCGACCGACTGGCCCAGAGCGCGCAGGATTTTCGCCTGCAGCTAGGGGAACCAGGCTATCGCGGCAATCTGCGCGAATTACTGGCTGACCACAACATTCAGCGCGCGCTGCTGCTGCTTGATGATGCGCTCGAACTCTGTTACGACGTGGCAAAGCTGTCGCTGGGCCGCTCGGCGCTGCTTGATGCCGCCTTTGAGCGGGCAACCCTTTATCGCGGCCGCCTGAAGCGGCTAAAAGAGACCAGCCAGCCGGGCTTTAGCTACTGGTATGAGTGTACTTCACGTACCTTCACCCTGGCGCTGACCCCGCTGACGGTGGCGGATAAATTTAAAGAGGTGATGGCGCAAAAATCGGGAAGCTGGATCTTTACCTCGGCGACGCTCTCGGTCAATGACGATTTACGTCATTTCACCGATCGCCTGGGCATCGGCGAAGCGCAAACGCTGCTGCTGCCCAGCCCCTTTGATTATGCCCATCAGGCGCTGCTGTGCGTGCCGCGAAATCTGCCGTTACCCAACCAACCCGGCGCGGCGCGGCATCTGGCAGCGATGCTCAAACCGCTGATTGAGGCCAACGACGGACGCTGCTTTATGCTGTGCACTTCCCACGCCATGATGCGCGATCTGGCGGAGCAGTTTCGCGCCACCATGACCCTGCCGGTGCTGCTGCAGGGGGAAACCAGTAAAGGTCAGCTTTTACAGCAGTTCGTCAGCGCCGGAAATGCGCTGCTGGTGGCGACCAGCAGCTTCTGGGAAGGCGTGGACGTGCGCGGCGATGCCCTCTCGCTGGTGATTATCGACAAACTGCCGTTCACCTCGCCGGACGATCCGCTACTCAAAGCGCGGATGGAGGATTGCCGTCTGCGCGGCGGCGATCCCTTTGATGAGGTGCAACTCCCGGACGCGGTGATTACACTTAAACAGGGCGTGGGGCGTCTGATCCGCGATGTTACCGATCGTGGGGTACTGGTTATCTGCGACAACCGTCTGGTGATGCGTCCCTACGGTGCGACCTTCCTCGCCAGCCTGCCGCCCGCGCCGCGCACGCGCGACATCCGCCGGGCGGTACGCTTTCTTGCGGTGCCGCCGGCGAGGTAATCCGACGCAAAATGTGGTAAGCTGCGCACCATTTTGTCAATCTGCTAGAGCGAGAGCGCGACAACCCATGCGAATTTTAGCTATCGATACCGCCACGGAGGCCTGCTCCGCGGCGCTGTGGAATGATGGCACCCTCAGTGCTCATTTTGAAATCTGCCCCCGTGAACATACCCAACGTATCCTGCCTCTGGTGCAGGAGGTCCTCAATGAAAGCGGCACGCAATTAACCGACCTTGACGCGCTGGCCTTTGGCCGCGGGCCGGGGAGCTTCACCGGCGTGCGTATCGGTATCGGTATCGCCCAGGGGCTGGCGCTGGGAGCCGAGCTGCCGATGATCGGCGTGTCCACGTTGGCAACCATGGCGCAGGGCGCGTGGCGCAAAACCGGCGCAACCCGCGTACTGGCGGCCATCGACGCCAGAATGGGCGAGGTCTACTGGGCGGAATATCAGCGCGATGAGCAGGGCGTCTGGCACGGCGAAGAGAGTGAAGCGGTGCTTAAGCCGGAAGCGGTTCGCGAGCGTCTGCAGCAGCTGGAAGGCGAGTGGGCCACCGTTGGCACCGGCTGGCAGGCGTGGCCGGATCTGGCTAACGGCTGCGGTTTAACGCTCGCCGATGGCGCTATTCAGCTGCCTGAAGCGCAGGATATGCTGCCGCTGGCCTGCCACCTGTTTACGGCGGGAAAAACCGTGGCCGTCGAACACGCTGAACCGGTTTATTTACGTAATGAAGTGGCGTGGAAGAAACTTCCTGGCCGCGAGTGAATCTCAGTAACTATAAGTCTGAGAAGAAGGAAGGGGTCGCGTCATGGCGGGTCAAAAAAGGGTAGTGCGTTGGTTAGTCGCGGCGGCAGTGGTCGCTGCGCTGAGCGGGTGCGCTTCGGTACCGGATGCCATAAAGGGCACCACTCCGACGCCGCAGCAGGATTTAGTCCGGGTGATGAACGCGCCGCAGCTGTATGTCGGTCAGGAAGCGCGTTTTGGCGGCAAGGTGGTTAGCGTGCAGAACCAGCAGGGTAAAACCCGCCTGGAAATTGCCACCGTTCCGCTAGACGGCGCCGCGCGCCCGGAGCTGGGCGAACCGTCGCGTGGGCGTATTTTTGCCGACGTGAACGGCTTTATCGACCCGGTGGATTTTCGTGGGCAACTGGTCACCGTGGTTGGCCCCATCGTCGGCGTCGTCGACGGCAAAGTGGGGAATACGCCGTATAAATTCATGCTGATGAATGCGACCGGCTACAAGCGCTGGAACGTTGTGCAGCAGGTGGTCATGCCCCCGCAGCCAATGATGGACCCGTGGATGTTCGGCCCGCGCCCTTGGGGCTACGGTTACGGCGGCTGGGGCTGGTATAACCCGGGCCCTGCTGAAGTCAGAAACGTCGTAACAGAATGATTTTGTAGATATTGTAAGCAAAAAGAAACAGCGGCTGGTCCGCTGTTTCTTCGTTTTCAGTCAAATAAGAAAAATAAATAGTGACGCGCTTCGCAACCTGTACAACGCCTAATTAATAAACTGGTACGCTGAGTTAATATAATGTTAACAGAATGTTTGTTGATCAGGGGCTGTGATGACGACGAATAACTATTTCAGAGGTGATGCAGTGAAAAAGGTTTGGCTAAACCGTTATCCCGCGGACGTTCCTGCGGAGATAAACCCTGACCGCTATCAATCCCTGGTTGAACTGTTTGAACACGCCGTGCGCCGCTATGCCGACCAACCGGCATTTATCAATATGGGCGAGGTGATGACCTACCGTAAGCTGGAGGAGCGCAGCCGGGCGTTTGCCGCTTACCTTCAGGAAGGGTTGGGCCTGCAAAAAGGCGACCGCGTCGCCCTCATGATGCCGAACCTGCTGCAATATCCGGTGGCGCTGTTTGGTATCCTGCGCGCGGGGATGATTGTGGTGAACGTCAATCCGCTCTACACCCCACGCGAACTGGAGCACCAGCTCAACGACAGCGGCGCCGCCGCCATCGTGATTGTCTCCAACTTCGCGCATACCCTGGAAAAGGTGGTCGATAAAACCCAGGTTAAGCACGTGATTTTAACCCGTATGGGCGATCAGCTTTCCCCGGCGAAAGGAACTCTGGTTAACTTTGTGGTGAAGTACATCAAACGGCTGGTGCCAAAATACCATCTGCCGGACGCCATTTCGTTTCGCAGCGCGCTGCAGCACGGCTACTGTATGCAGTACATCAAGCCGGAAATCGTCTCTCAGGATCTCGCCTTTCTCCAGTATACCGGCGGAACAACCGGCGTGGCGAAGGGGGCGATGCTGACGCATCGCAATATGCTGGCTAACCTTGAACAGGTCAACGGCACCTACGGACCGCTGCTGCATCGCGGCAAAGAGCTGGTCGTTACCGCGCTCCCGCTGTATCACATTTTTGCGCTGACCATGAACTGCCTGCTTTTTATCGAGCTGGGCGGGCAGAACCTGCTGATCACCAACCCGCGCGACATTCCGGGCTTGGTCAAAGAGCTGGCGAAATATCCCTTCACCGCGATGACCGGGGTCAACACCCTGTTTAACGCGCTGCTCAATAACAAAGAGTTTCAGCAGCTCGACTTCTCCTCCCTACATCTCTCCGCCGGCGGCGGCATGCCGGTGCAGCAGGTGGTGGCCGAACGCTGGGTTAAGCTGACCGGGCAGTATCTGCTTGAAGGCTATGGCCTTACCGAGTGTGCGCCGCTGGTGAGCGTCAACCCGCACGATATTGACTATCACAGCGGCAGCATCGGCCTGCCGGTGCCCTCCACCGAAGCGAAGCTGGTGGATGACGACGATAATGAAGTGCCGCCGGGGGAGCCGGGGGAGCTGTGCGTGAAAGGGCCGCAGGTGATGCTGGGATACTGGCAGCGTCCTGATGCCACCGCGGAAATTATTAAGGACGGCTGGTTGCATACTGGCGACATCGCGGTGATGGATGAAGAGGGCTTCCTGCGCATCGTCGACCGCAAAAAAGATATGATTCTTGTCTCGGGTTTTAACGTCTATCCGAATGAAATCGAAGATGTGGTAATGCAGCACGCCGGGGTACAGGAAGTGGCCGCGGTAGGTGTGCCGTCCGGCAGTAGCGGTGAAGCGGTGAAAATTTTCGTGGTCAAGAAAGACCCGACGCTGACGGAAGAGATGCTGATTACCTTTTGCCGTCGGCAGCTAACCGGCTACAAGGTCCCGAAGCTGGTGGAGTTTCGCGATGAGCTGCCGAAATCTAACGTCGGGAAAATTTTACGTCGAGAACTGCGTGACGAAGCCCGCGCTAAAGTAGACAATAAAGCCTGAGCTAAGAGTGAATCGCCAGACGCCGGCTAAGCCGGCGTTTTTTATGGGCGCAAGTTAAAAGAGTATGATTTGAACTATCAGATGATCACCACCAACGATGGCCTTCGCGCCGTCTGTGACGCGGCAAGCGCGGTTTCCGCCATTGCGCTGGATACGGAGTTTGTCCGTACTCGCACCTACTACCCACAGCTCGGTCTGCTCCAGCTGTTCGACGGCAACCAGGTTTCGCTGATCGACCCGCTGGTCATCACCGACTGGGAACCGATGCGCGAACTGCTGCTGAATAAGGACGTGACCAAATTTCTGCACGCCGGTAGCGAGGATCTGGAAGTATTCCTTAATGCCTTTCATCTGATGCCGCAGCCGCTGATCGATACGCAAATTCTGGCCGCCTTTTGCGGTCGCCCGATGTCCTGGGGCTTTGCGTCGATGGTGGAAGAGTTTACCGGCGTGGCGCTGGATAAAAGTGAATCCCGTACCGACTGGCTGGCGCGTCCGCTAACCGAACGCCAGTGCATTTATGCCGCCGCCGATGTCTGGTACCTGCTGCCGATTGCCGAAAAGCTGATGGCCGAAACCGACAGCGCAGGCTGGCTCTCCGCCGCGCTGGATGAGTGTCAGCTGATGCAGCAGCGTCGCCAGGAGGTGCAGGATCCTGCCGAGGCGTGGCGCGATATCGGTAACGCCTGGCAGCTGCGGACTCGCCAGCTGGGCTGCCTGCAGCTGCTGGCGGACTGGCGTTTGCGTAAAGCGCGGGAGCGCGACCTGGCCGTCAACTTTGTCATTCGAGAAGAACATTTGTGGAACGTGGCGCGCTATATGCCTGGCAGTCTGGGGGAACTTGATAGCCTGGGACTGTCGGGCAGCGAAATTCGTTTCCACGGCAAGACGCTGATCGGCCTCGTCGAGAAAGCGCAGGCGCTGCCGGAAGAGGCGCTACCTGAGCCGCTGCAGAACCTGATCGATATGCCGGGCTACCGCAAGCTGTTTAAAGATATTAAAGCGCTTGTGCAGACCGTGAGCGCCGAGAAAGGCGTCAGCGCCGAGCTGCTGGCCTCAAGAAGGCAGATTAACCAGCTGCTGAACTGGCACTGGGGATTAAAAAGCGGCAACGGGCAGCCTGAGCTGGTTTCCGGCTGGCGCGGCGCATTAATGGCCGATCGCCTGAATGCGCTATTAAGCGAGTACCCGCGCTAGCGTGTAGTCTGCAAAGTAAAAAACCGGCTACGCATCGCGTTGCCGGTTTTTTTAACGCTTACAGGCTCAGGATTTCGACTCTTCAGTTTCCGGCAGGGTCACGTTCAGCTCCAGAATCGAAATATCACCGTCTCTCTGCTCAAGCTGCACGCTGACCATCTCCGGGTCGATTTGCACATATTTGCAAATCACTTCAAGAATGTCTTTACGCAGCTGCGGAAGATAGTGCGGTTCCGCGTCGCCGCGACGGCGCTCCGCGACGATGATTTGCAGGCGCTCTTTCGCAATGTTGGCCGTGTTCTTTTTCCGCGAGAGAAAAAAGTCGAGTAATGCCATAATTTATCCTCCGAACAGGCGTTTGAGGAAACCTTTCTTCTCTTCTTCTACGAAGCGGAAAGGACGTTCTTCTCCGAGCAGACGTTCAACGGTATCGGCATAGGCTTTGCCCGCGTCCGAGGTATCATCCAGAATAACCGGTTCGCCCTGGTTAGACGCGCGCAGGACGGACTGATCTTCCGGAATCACGCCCACCAGATTGATGCGCAGAATTTCCAGCACGTCTTCCATGCTCAGCATGTCGCCTTTGTTGACGCGGCCTGGGTTATAGCGGGTCAGCAGCAGATGCTCTTTAATCGGATCTTCACCTTTTTCCGCACGGCGGGATTTAGAGGCCAGGATGCCGAGGATACGGTCGGAGTCGCGAACGGAGGAGACTTCCGGGTTGGTGGTGATAATGGCTTCATCAGCGAAGTACAACGCCATCAGCGCACCGGTTTCGATGCCTGCAGGGGAGTCACAGACGATAAAATCAAAATCCATTTTTTTCAGTTCTTCGAGAACTTTGTCTACGCCTTCACGGGTCAGGGCGTCTTTGTCACGCGTCTGGGAGGCCGGGAGGATATAGAGGTTCTCCGTGCGCTTGTCTTTGATAAGCGCCTGGTTCAGCGTGGCATCGCCCTGGATGACGTTGACGAAGTCATAAACGACCCGGCGTTCACAGCCCATGATCAGGTCAAGGTTACGCAGGCCGATGTCGAAGTCGATAACGACCGTTTTCTTTCCCTTCTGGGCCAAACCTGTAGCGATGGCCGCGCTGGAGGTGGTCTTGCCAACGCCTCCTTTACCCGAAGTCACAACAATAATGCGTGCCATAGAAATTCCTTGTTAAAAAGGGATTAATTCAACGATTGAATCGTCAAAGCGCTATCGTCTAAACGTAGACGTGCCGCTTTGCCATAAAATTCGGCCGGAATGTTATCACTCAGCCAGTATTCCCCGGCGATGGAAACCAGTTCCGCCGAGAGGTTCGTACAAAATATTTGGGCTTCTCTGTCGCCGCCAGCGCCGGCAAGCGCTCGTCCCCGCATCATGCCATATACATGAATATTACCATCGGCAATAAGTTCAGCCCCGGCACTCACATGGTTTGTAACAATTAGATCACAGTGTGGCGCATAAATACGCTGACCGGAACGTACCGGCTGATCAATCAAACGCGTTTTTGTGATCTGATTAACAACTGGCGGCGGTGCGACAGGTTCTGGCGGGGCCTGACGGGTGGTTTTTTCTTTCCCTTCGGTTAATAACGGTATCCCGGCGCGGTCAATTTCGGTTTTCAACCGAGGAAGTTTACATCCGCTTACGCCCATAATACGCAGCCCGGTGGCCGCAATAGCTTCATGGAGAGGGCGCCAGTCGACGTCATCTTCAATGCTGCTGATATTCACTACCACGGGGGCATGACGTAAAAAGGCGGGAGCCTGGGCGATTTTGTCTTCTAACGCCTGACGAATAACCTCGGGATTTGCATCGTGCAAATGAACCACAGATAAGGTGAAGCTACTGCCCTTAAGTTCGATTGGCGTATTTGACATCCTGGCCTTACTCAATTTGCTGTTTATCACTCGCTGAAGTGCGGTGATATTCCGAAGACTAAAAGGCATGTTATAGTCACTCATATATAGAGGCAAGTGACCGCAGGTCTAATTCCGAGTAAAACTATGTTTTGTGTGATCTATCGAAGTACTAAACGTGAACAAACCTATTTATATGTCGAAAAAAAGGACGATTTCTCCCGCGTTCCTGACGAATTAATGTATAGCTTCGGTACGCCTAAACTGGCAATGATTCTGCCGCTTGATGGACGAAAAAAACTCATCCATGCCGATTTGGATAAAGTGAAGCAGGCGCTGACCGATCAGGGCTATTACCTTCAACTCCCTCCGCCATCTGAAAATTTACTCAAGAAACACCTGGCGGAACAGGGGAATAAATCTGATTAACCCACAGAGGTAAAAAAATGTACCAACATCATAACTGGCAGGGTGCGCTACTGGATTATCCGGTAAGCAAAGTGGTTTGCGTGGGCAGCAACTATGCAAAACACATCAAGGAGATGGGCAGTGCGACGCCGGAAGAGCCGGTGCTGTTTATTAAACCTGAGACGGCGCTATGCGATATCCGCCAGCCGTTGGTGCTTCCTGAGGGCCTGGGTTCGGTGCACCATGAAGTTGAGCTGGCGGTGCTGATTGGCGGCACGCTGCGTCAGGCGACGGAAGATCACGTGCTCAAAGCCATTGCCGGCTATGGCGTGGCGCTGGACCTCACCCTGCGCGATCTGCAGGGTAAACTGAAAAAGGCCGGTCAGCCGTGGGAAAAGGCGAAAGGCTTTGATAACGCCTGTCCGATTTCCGGGTTTATTCCCGCCGCCGAATTTCACGGCGACGCGCAGAATACGCCGCTGAGCCTGAAGGTAAATGGCGAGGTGCGCCAGCAGGGCACCACGGCAGATATGATTCATAAAATTGTGCCGCTGATCGCCTATATGTCGCGCTTCTTCACCCTGAAAGCCGGTGATGTGGTGCTGACCGGTACCCCGGAAGGCGTGGGGCCGCTCGCCAGCGGCGACGAGTTGGAAGTGGGTTTTAACGGCTTATCGCTGACCACCCGCGTACTGTAACGACCTCTTGCCGCCATCTCCGGGCGGCAAAACTTGCAACGGCGTGCCAGACTGGTTATAAGGTGCACCCTGAATTGCAATGACGGACATCCCAATGAGCGAACAACCTTTCTGGCAACAAAAAACACTGGATGAAATGAGCGATGCGGAGTGGGAATCACTTTGCGACGGCTGCGGACAGTGCTGCCTGCATAAGCTAATGGATGAGGATACCGACGAAATCTATTTCACCAACGTCGCCTGCCGTCAGCTGAATATCAAAACCTGCCAGTGCCGTAACTATGAGCGCCGTTTCGAATATGAACCGGACTGCATTAAGCTAACCCGCGACAACCTGCCTACGTTTGAATGGCTGCCGCCGACCTGCGCCTATCGTCTGCTGGCGGAAGGTCAACCGCTGCCGCACTGGCACCCGCTGTTAACCGGTTCGAAGGCGGCGATGCATGGCGAACGCATCTCGGTGCGCCATATTGCGGTGAAAGAAGCCACCGTGGTTGACTGGCAGGATCATATTTTAAATAAACCAGACTGGGCGCAGTAGGCGCTCAGTTAGTTTTTCTTCGCGTGGAACAGCCCGCTTTCACCGTCGGTGTCGTCAGCAACCCAAAAGTTAATATTGAACTGCGCGTCGTCGCTGAGCTCAATGCGGTGCCAGTACTGCGGCGGGCTGGTTGCGAACTGCCCGGCGTTGATCACCACTTTTGCCTCCGGTTCTGTCGCCTGTTCATCGGCGAAACCATAGTAGGTTACCGTGCCTTCCATCACGCAAAGCTGGCCGAAAACACCCGCAGCGGTGTTGTGATGCGTCAATAGAGCGGCAGGGACAGTCTGTTTGGTAAAGAATGGCGTGGAGCGTTTTACTTTCCAGCTAGCGGGAATACGCAGATGAGACATGATTTGCTCCTTGGTTGATATCTATAAGATGTATTTAATATGCATCTTTATCTAACTGACGTCAACGCGCGGGCAAAAAAAACGCTCCCGGAGGAGCGTTTTATCAGCAATCGTTTTTAGCGACCGAACAGATCGCGTTTTTTAGGTTTAAACGGCTGAGCGATAAGCACCAGCGCGCCGACAACCAGATAGGCGGCGAAGATGCCGACCAGCCACTGCGGCATTTCCAGCGTCAGGAATTCCCACTGGCGCACGGAGCAGTCGCCGGTCGCGACGAAGACCTGAGGCAGCCATTTATCCAGCGGCAGCCACGTTGGGAAACGGGCGGCGAAATCGCAGGTCTGGAAGGGGGAAGGGTGAAGCTGAATCATGGTGTGTTCCCATGCTAGCTGCAGTCCGCGCACGGCGCTGTAGAGCCAGATAATTATCGCCACATAGCGCAGAGGCGATTTCGGCGCGATGGCGCCAACAATGCCCGCCCCCATAATGCCAAATAGCGCACAGCGTTCGTAAATACACAGTACGCAGGGTTGCAGCAGCATGACGTGCTGGAACCACAAAGCAACCAATTCAAGAATAAACGCGGTTAGCGCCATCAGGAGCCAGGCACCGCGTCCCCTTGAGCACTGGTTTAAATATCGCAACATAATCATTTCCCTGGAACATGCTAAATCATGGCAGTGTAAACGAAAACCGAAGCGACGCCAGCAGCTAGTCTGAAAATATTACGTAAGCGAATATAGAATACCCGGGTTTTTGATCCGGGCATTGCTTTTTTATTTGAGCAACTGAGGCGTCACCAGCCAACCATGCTCCAGCATCCACTGGGTAGCCGGCATCAAGGTAAACTCGACGCATGCCAGTCCGACCAGGGTCAGAACGATGGTATACGGCAGCGCCATCCACACCATACGGCCGTAGGAGAGACGAATCAGCGGGGCCAGCGCGGAAGTCAGCAGGAACAGAAAAGCGGCCTGACCGTTCGGCGTGGCGACCGATGGCAGGTTGGTGCCGGTATTGATCGCGACTGCCAGCAGCTCGAACTGCGACAAACTGATGGTTCCCTGCTCCAGCGCGGACTTGACCTCGTTGATATAGACGGTGCCGACGAAGACGTTATCCGAAATCGACGACAGCAGGCCGTTAAACAGGTAAAACAGCGACAGCTGGGCGTGCGGCGAGGCCTGGAGAACAAATTCGATCACCGGCGCAAACAGGTGTTGATCGATAATCACCGCCACAACGGCGAAAAAGACCGTCAGCAGCGCGGTAAACGGTAGCGCTTCGGTAAACGCTTTGCCGATGGCGTGTTCATCGGTGACCCCGGAGAACGTGGTCGCCAGAATGATAACCGACAGGCCAATCAGGCCGACTTCCGCAAGGTGTAGCGCCAGGGCGATGATTAGCCAAACGCCGATAACCCCCTGGGCGATAAGACGCAGGCGATCCTGACGGCTGCGGCTCAGACGGCTACGATCGTCAAAATCCTGGAGGACTTTACGCACCGTTGGCGGCAGCGGTTCGCCGTAGCCAAACAGGCGGAATTTCTCGAGCATCATGCAGGTGAGCAGGCCACCGAGCAGCACCGGTAAGCTTATCGGCAGCATCCGCATGAAAAATTCGCCGAAGTGCCAGCCCGCGGCTTTGGCGATAATGAGATTCTGCGGTTCGCCGACCATCGTCATTACGCCGCCGAGCGCGGTGCCGACCCCGGCGTGCATCATCAGGCTGCGCAGGAAGCCGCGAAACTGCTCCAGGACATCGCGATAGTGCTGCTCAATATGGCTGTCGTCGAGCATATTGTCATCGTCCGGCCGCGCCGAAGCGACTTTGTGATAAATACCGTAGAAACCCACGGCAACGCTGATCACGACCGCGACAACGGTCAGCGCGTCGAGGAAGGCGGAGAGGAAAGCGGACGCGATGCAAAAGGCCAGCGACAGCAGCATTTTGCTGCGGATGCCAAGCAGCAAACGGGTGAAGATGAACAGCAGCAGTTGCTTCATGAAGTAGATCCCCGCCACCATAAACATCAGCAGCAGCAGGACTTCAAGATTAGCGGCAACTTCTTCGCGAATATGCCCGGGCGTGGTCATCCCGATAAATACAGCTTCGATTGCCAGCAGGCCGCCCGGCAGCAGCGGATAACATTTGAGCGCCATCGCCAGGGTGAAAATAAACTCGATAACCAGCAGCCATCCGGCAAAAAACGGATGAAGATAAAAGACCAGCGGATTAACGATTAAGAAAATGATAAGAGTGAGTTTGTACCAGTCCGGGGACTGACCAAGAAAATTGCGCCACAGGGCGCGGCCATACGACATTTCCACGACAGACATCCTTTCTCCGCCAAATTCTGAAACATGATTTTATGCGTAACTATACGCAAGATTACCAGTTGCGCAAAACAGGGCGCAACTTTCTTCGCATCACATTCTTTAGCTGTAGATAGTGTGAAATGAAAAGTTGAAAATGAAACGGCGATCCCTTTTTAATTACTTTCTGGCGCTATCTGCCTTATGGCCGCTCTGGTATGATGAGTCGAATAGCAACGCTGTGTAATGGAAATCTTATTATGGTCATTAAGGCGCAAAGCCCTGCGGGTTTCGCTGAAGAGTACATCATTGAAAGTATCTGGAATAACCGCTTTCCTCCTGGTTCAATTCTTCCCGCTGAACGTGAACTTTCTGAACTGATTGGTGTTACCCGTACAACCTTACGTGAAGTGTTGCAGCGTCTGGCGCGCGATGGCTGGTTAACCATTCAGCACGGTAAGCCTACCAAGGTGAACAACTTCTGGGAAACTTCAGGCCTGAATATTCTCGAAACCCTGGCGCGTCTCGATCATGACAGCGTACCGCAGTTGATTGATAATCTGCTGTCCGTACGAACCAATATTTCGACGATTTTTATCCGTACCGCTTTCCGCCAGCATCCTGACAAGGCGCTGGAAGTTCTGGCGAGCGCGCGTGAAATTGAAGATCACGCCGACGCTTTTGCTGAACTCGATTATAACATTTTCCGCGGTCTGGCCTTTGCTTCAGGGAATCCCATTTACGGCCTTATCCTCAATGGAATGAAAGGCTTATACACTCGGATTGGCCGTCACTATTTTGCCAACCCGGAAGCGCGTAGCCTGGCGCTCGGCTTCTATCACCAGCTGGCGAAGGTATGTGAAGAAAAGCTTCATGAACAGGTTTATGAAATCGTGCGCCGCTACGGGCATGACAGCGGTGAGATCTGGCACCGTATGCAGAAGAATTTGCCGGGTGACCTGGCGATTAATATGCGCTAGACCCGCCAATGAATAAAAAACGCCCGGCGCTATCACCGGGCGTTTTGCTTATCAGGCGCTACAGCGGATTGGGCCGCGGCGGCGTGCGTTCTAGCAGCTCAACGCTACCATCGGCGTTTTGCTGCTCAAGAAGAACGTCAAACCCCCACAGGCGGTGGACGTGTTTAAGCACCTCTCGACGGCCTTTATCCAGCGGCACGCGGTTATGCGGCACATAGCGCAGGGTGAGCGAGCGGTCGCCGCGCAGGTCAACGTTCCATACCTGAATATTCGGCTCGAGGTTGCTCAGGTTGTACTGCGCTGAAAGCTTCGAACGAATCTCACGATATCCCTCTTCATTATGAATAGCGGATATTTCCAGATAGTTGTTGTGATCGTCATCGAGCACGGTAAAGAAGCGGAAATCACGCATGATTTTCGGCGACAGGAACTGGCTGATAAAGCTCTCATCTTTGAAGTCGCGCATCGCGAAGTGTAGGGTTTCAAGCCAGTCTGAACCGGCAATATCCGGGAACCAGTATCGGTCCTCTTCCGTCGGCGACTGACAAATACGTTTGATATCCTGGAACATGGCGAAACCCAGCGCGTAGGGGTTAATGCCGCTGTACCACTGGCTGTTATAGGGCGGCTGGAACACTACGTTGGTGTGACTGTGCAGAAACTCCAGCATAAAGCGCTCTGTCACTTTTCCTTCGTCATAGAGATGATTAAGGATGGTGTAATGCCAGAAGGTCGCCCAGCCTTCGTTCATGACCTGAGTCTGCTTCTGCGGATAAAAATACTGGCTGACCTTGCGCACGATGCGCAGGATTTCACGCTGCCAGGGTTCCAGCAGCGGCGCGTTTTTCTCCATAAAATAGAGCAGATTTTCCTGCGGCTCTGAAGGATAGCGGCGCGCCGCCTCAATCGTCCTTTCCTCTTCGCGCTTTGGTAGGGTGCGCCACAGCATATTCACCTGACTCTGGAGATACTCTTCCCGGCTTTTTTGCCGCGCCTTCTCCTCCTGCAGGGAGATTTTCTGCGGACGTTTATAGCGGTCAACGCCGTAATTCATCAGGGCGTGGCAGGAGTCGAGCAGCTTCTCGACTTCATCTACGCCATAGCGCTCTTCACATTCGGTGATGTATTTCCGCGCGAAGATGAGATAGTCGATGATTGAACTGGCGTCGGTCCAGCTGCGAAAGAGGTAGTTATTTTTGAAAAATGAGTTATGCCCGTAACAGGCGTGCGCCATGACCAGCGCTTGCATGGTGATGGTGTTCTCTTCCATCAAATAGGCGATACAGGGGTTGGAGTTAATGACGATTTCATAGGCCAGTCCCTGTTGACCGTGCTTATAGGCCTGTTCGGTCTCAATGAATTTTTTACCGAACGACCAGTGCGGATAGTTAATCGGCATCCCGACGCTGGAGTAGGCATCCATCATCTGTTCGGAAGTAATGACTTCGATTTGGTGCGGATAGGTGTCAAGACGATACAGCTTCGCCACCCGGTCGACTTCTGCCAGATAGGTCTCCAGCAGCTCAAAAGTCCAGTCGGGTCCATCGCTTAAACGGGTTGTGTCCTTGTTCATGGAATCAATCGTAGCCATTAGCGCGCCCTCGTTGTTGATGGTTCTCTCTGTACGGAAAACCTCTTAACAAGCATAGAACACGGCGTCGCAAACTGCGTCCATCCGCATTTTCTTTTCTTCGCGATTTCACCATCTGAAACGCGATATTCCACGATTTAAACAGAATTTTATTCTGTAGAAAAATGAGGCGCAGCAGGAGATGGTAAACCGACGGGGGCTGCGCTGGCGCAGAACCCTGTGAGATAAGTCACCATAAATAAAGCGTATGTTGAATAATATTTTCATCTGAGTTATCAATTTGTAATCAGATGATTGTTCTTTAACGATTACGGAGCCGCTATGCGCGTCGTCATACTGGGAAGTGGGGTAGTAGGAGTCGCTAGCGCCTGGTACTTAAGCCAGGCAGGACATAAAGTGACGGTTATCGATCGTCAGCCGGGGCCGGCGGAAGAGACCAGCGCCGCTAACGCCGGGCAGATCTCTCCCGGCTATGCCGCGCCGTGGGCGGCGCCGGGCGTACCTTTGAAGGCGATAAAGTGGATGTTCCAGCGCCACGCGCCGCTGGCCATCGGGCTGGATGGCACCCCGTTCCAGCTGAAATGGATGTGGCAGATGCTGCGCAACTGCGACACTCGCCACTATATGGAAAATAAAGGACGCATGGTGCGCCTGGCGGAGTACAGCCGCGACTGCCTGAAGGCGCTGCGCGAGAGTACCGGTATCCAGTATGAAGGCCGGCAGGGCGGCACGCTGCAGCTTTTCCGCACCAACAAGCAGTTCGAAAACGCCACACGCGATATCGCGGTGCTGCAGGATGCGGGCGTGCCTTATCAGCTGCTTGAGGCGAATCGCCTGCTGGAAGTTGAACCGGCGCTGGCTGAAGTGAGCCACAAGCTGACGGGCGGTTTACGCTTACCCAATGATGAAACCGGCGACTGCCAGCTCTTCACTACGCGTCTGGCCCGGATGGCGGAACAGGCGGGCGTGACCTTCCGTTTTAATACCCCCGTGGATGAACTGCTCTATGAAGGGGATCTCATCTCCGGTGTGAAGTGCGGCGCTGAAATCATTAAAGCCGACGCGTACGTGATGGCGTTCGGTTCATATTCGACGGCCATGCTGAAAGGGCTGGTGGACATTCCGGTTTATCCGCTAAAAGGCTATTCGCTGACCATACCGATCGCTGAAGAGGACGGCGCGCCGGTATCGACTATCCTTGATGAAACGTACAAAATCGCCATCACCCGTTTCGACAGGCGTATTCGGGTTGGCGGAATGGCGGAAATTGTCGGTTTTAATAAAGAACTGCTGCAGCCGCGGCGTGAAACCCTGGAGATGGTGGTGCGCGATCTGTTCCCGCGCGGCGGTCACGTTGAACAGGCGACCTTCTGGACCGGACTGCGTCCGATGACCCCGGACGGTACGCCGGTGGTGGGCCGCACGGCGTATAAAAATCTGTGGCTGAATACCGGCCACGGTACGCTGGGATGGACCATGGCCTGCGGTTCAGGGCAACTGATTAGCGACCTGATCTCCGGGCGTACGCCGGCGATCCCGTATGACGATCTTGCCGTCGCCCGCTACGGCCGCGGCTTTACGCCGGCCCGCGCTCAGCATCTGCATGGCGTCCACAATTAACAAGGAGCTTTCATGTCTCGTCCTGTAAAGGCCAGCATTGATATGTCAGCCTTACGCCAGAATCAGCACATTGTTCGTCGCGCGGCACCCGGTTCGCGCCTGTGGGCGGTGGTCAAAGCCAATGCTTATGGCCACGGTCTGGCGAGGGTCTGGAACGCGCTTAGCGCCGCGGACGGTTTCGCGATGCTGAATCTTGAAGAGGCGATCCTGCTGCGCGAGCTAGGCTGGAAAGGGCCAATACTGATGCTGGAAGGCTTTTTCCACGCCGATGAGCTGGCCCTGTTTGATAAGTACCGTTTGACCACCAGCGTGCACAGTAACTGGCAAATCAAGGCGCTGCAGCAGGCGAAGCTGCACGCGCCGCTCGATATCTACGTCAAGGTGAATAGCGGGATGAATCGGCTGGGGTTTATGCCGGATCGTCTGCACGTCGTCTGGCAGCAGCTGCGAGCGCTGCATAACGTCAGTGAAATGACGTTAATGTCACATTTTGCCGAAGCGGAAAACCCGGACGGCATCGTGGAGCCGATGCGGCGTATTGAGCAGGCGGCGGAAGGACTGGATTGCCCGCGCTCGCTGGCGAATTCGGCGGCCACCCTGTGGCATCCGGAGTCGCATTTTAACTGGGTGAGGCCGGGGATCGTGCTGTACGGCGCTTCGCCTTCCGGCCTGTGGCAGGATGTGGCCAACACCGGGCTGAAGCCGGTGATGACGCTAAGCAGCGAAATTATTGCCGTACAGAACCTGAAAGCCGGTGAAGCGGTCGGCTACGGCGCAACCTGGCGTACGGCGGAGGAGCGGCGCATCGGCATCGTTGCCTGCGGCTACGCCGATGGCTACCCGCGTCTGGCGCCAAGCGGTACGCCGGTGCTGGTTGACGGCGTTCGCACCGCGACGGTAGGGCGCATCTCGATGGATATGCTGGCAGTGGATTTGACTCCCTGCCCGCAGGCAGGGATCGGTGCCCCGGTCGAGCTGTGGGGCAAAGAGATTAAAATCGACGATGTCGCATCCGCCTGCGGCACCGTCGGGTATGAGTTAATGTGCGCGCTGGCGCCGCGCGTACCGGTTGTGACGGTGTAACATGTGCTGAGGCGGATCACTCCGCCTCATCTCCCGCCATACGTACGCCCACCCTCAGGACATGATCCTCTTCTTTTTCCGCCACCGTCCACACCATGCCGGCAAATTCCACCTGGTCGCCGACGACCGGCGCGGCGCCCAGCAGCTGTTGCACGACATCACCCAGCGACTGCTGGCGATCGCGGAACTCCTCTCCGCCATCGATGCCGTAAATCTGCGCGACGTCGGCGAACTTGGCATTAGCGTCAAGGATAAAATCACCAAAGAAGCGCTGATCGAGCGCGACCGGCGGGGACTGGCTGAACAGTTTACCGAGCGCGGGTAAATCGCGCTCGCGGCCGATAACGCAGAGAATATCGCCCTCCAGCAGGCGGGTGCTGCCGGTAGGATGCAGGAGTACGTTGTCGCGGAACAACGCGGCAATCCGCGTTTCCGGCGGCATATGCAGGTCGCGCAGCGCTGCGCCGACGCACCATTTTTCGGCGCTAAGCTGGTAAACGAACTGCTCCCACGGGTTTTCCGGGTGAATATCCAGCCCGACGCGAGAGATGGGCGAGCCGACCGGCGGCACCACCACTTTGGCTTTCTTCGCCGCCCAGGAGAGCGAGGTCCCCTGTAAAAGCAGCGACACCAGCACCACGAAGAAAGCCACGTTAAAGAACAACCGCGCATTGTCCAGACCGGCCATCATCGGAAAAACGGCGAGAATAATCGGTACCGCGCCGCGCAGGCCCACCCAACTGATAAATATCCGTTCGCGCAGGTTAAAGCCGCGAAACGGCAGCAGGCCGGCAAATACCGACAGCGGACGGGCGATAAAGATCATCCACATCGACAGAATGAGCGCCGGGATAGCGATAGGCCACAGGTCGGACGGCGTCACCAGCAGCCCGAGCACAAGGAACATGGCGATCTGCGCCAGCCACGCCAGGCCGTCGAAGTTTTGCAGGATGCCGTGGCGGTTGCGAATCGGCCGGTTGCCGAGCAGGAAGCCGCACAGGTAGACCGCGAGAATACCGCTGCTGTCCAGCGAAGTGGTCGCGGCAAAAATCATGATCCCGCCGCTCAGCGCCAGCAGCGGGTAAAGCCCGGCCGGCAGCACAATGCGGTTAATCATCTGCAGTAGTAGATAGCCCCCGCCGAGGCCGATAGCGATACCCAGACCGAACTGCTGCACGATATGCACCGCGAACATCCAGCTCAGGCCGGTCTCATGCTGCTGAATCATCTCGATAAGGGTGATGGTCAGGAACACCGCCATCGGGTCATTGCTGCCGGATTCAATTTCCAGCGTTGAGCCGACGCGTTCATTCAGCCCTTTACCGCCGAGCAGGGAGAACACCGCCGCCGCATCGGTCGAGCCGACGATAGCGCCGATCAGCATTCCTTCGATCAGGTTGAGATGAAACAGCCAGGCCGCCATCAGTCCGGTCAGGGCGGAGGTGATCAGCACCCCAACCGTGGCGAGCGACAGCGCGGGCCATAGCGCTACGCGAAAGGAGCTGGCCTGAGTGCGCATCCCGCCGTCGAGCAGGATAACCGCCAGCGCCAGGTTACTCACCATATAAGCGAAAGGGTAGTTGTCGAACGGAATGCCGCCAATACCGTCAATGCCCGCCAGCATCCCGATCGCCAGGAAGATAACCAGAATCGGGATGCCGAGGCGTGAGGAAAAGGAACTTAATAAGATGCTACAGGTTACTAAAACAGAACCCAGGATAAACAGACTGATGACCGCAGCGGCGTCCAATGTTGACGTACTCCTTACCGGCGTGAAGATAAATTAAAAACTACACCATTTTAACAATCCGACGCCGATCGGGATATGCGTTAGAGGAATTTTTATTCTGCCAGAACCGGGTGGCCGCTGATGCTTAACGTGGTGATGGATGCGTTGTTGACCAGCAATGCTCTGGCGCCTAGCGGCAGGGTGACAGTACGCTGTTCGTGGCCAAAATCCAGGCCGCTGATGACCGGAATGTTAAGCTGCTGGCGAAGGTAGTCGTATACCATCGGCAGATCGTAACCGGCATCGTAATCGTTAGCATTGGCGCCGGTGAAACTGCCGAGGATAATCGCCCGCTGGCGCGCCAGAATACCGCTGCTAAGCAGCTGTAATAGCATTCTTTCCACGCGGAACGGGTGTTCGTTAATATCTTCCACCACCAGAATTCCGTCGCTAATTTGCGGCATCCACGCGGTGCCGATAAGCGAGGTCAACATCGCCAGGTTACCGCCCCACAGGGTGCCATCGGCGCGGCAGTCCGGGCCTTCGCCGTGCCATTCGAGGGTAAACGCCGGGTCGCGCAGCGCCTGCCAGAAATGGTGTTCAGTAAATTCGTTCAGCGTTTCGGCGCCGAAGTTTCCGGCCAGCATCGGCCCGCTAAAAGTGATTATGCTACCCTTTGCCAGCAGGCCCATCTGAACGGCGGTGAAATCGCTGTGGCCGCAAATAAGCAGCGGATCCTGCTGCTGGCGGGCGATCAGCGCCTGCCAGTCAATGTGCGGCAGCAGGCGAGTCGCGCCGTAGCCGCCGCGTACCGCCAGCACGATACGGTTTTTGCCGTCGAGGGCGGCGAGCTGGTTGATATCGTCAAGGCGTTCATTCTCAGTTCCGGCAAACCGCAGCGCCCGGCGGGGAATGACCTGCTGGTGCGAGACCTGATGCCCGGCCTCCTGCAGACGCTGCACGCCGCGGTACGCCGCCTCCTGGTTGATGCAGTAACCGGAAGGGGCGATGAGATAAAACTGAGACATGACAATTCCTTGCTAAGAATGAAAGGGTTATCATGCCGCCTGGAGCGTTTATTGTCATCTCCGTGCGGCAAACTTCAGCCAATAAGGATAGATGTGTGAAATTGAGATGGTGTGTTTTTTTATGTGTATTGTTGGCCGGTTGTAGTTCAAAACACGATTATCGTAACCCGCCGTGGAACCCGGAAGTCCCGGTTAAGCGGGCGATGCAGTGGATGCCAATCAGCGAAAAAGCCGGTGCGGCGTGGGGCGTTGACCCGCAGCTGATTACCGCGATCATCGCCATTGAGTCCGGCGGCAACCCGACGGTGGTCAGCAAATCCGGCGCGGTTGGCCTGATGCAGCTGAAGCCCTCGACCTCCGGTCGCGATGTTTACCGGCGGATGGGCTGGAGCGGGGATCCTTCGGTGAGCGAGCTGAAAAATCCCGAGCGTAATATATCCATGGGGGCCGCTTATTTAAGCATTCTCGAAAACGGTCCGCTGGCGGGAATTAAAGACCCGCAGGTGATGCGCTACGCGGTGGTCGTCTCCTATGCCAACGGCGCGGGCGCGCTGCTGCGGACGTTCTCGTCCAATCGCCAGGATGCGATCGAGGAGATTAACGATATGGACGCCGATGATTTTTTTGAGCACGTCGTGAAGAAACACCCGGCTCCGCAGGCGCCGCGCTATATCTGGAAGCTGCAAAAAGCGCTGGACGCGATGTAAGGGGGCTCTCACCCGGCATCGTTTGCCGGGGAGTCATCAGCTTACACGTATAAGATGAAGAAAGATGCGCGGCGGGGCCCGCCGCGCAAAGGTTTACCGGGTGGCTTTTTCATCCCCAGGCGCAACAGGATCATTGGCCGCGGGCTGAGCCGCCTTATCTGTCGCCTTACTGGTATCGTCATTCGCTGCCGGGCGCGTGGTTGGTACGGAATCGCACGGCTTCTCTTTCGGGCACACCAGGTCCAGCATCTTCAGGGTGACGCCGTTGGTCCAGCCAAAGCCGTCCTGTAGCGGATACTCTCCGCCACCGCCGCCGGTTCCGGTCGAGCTGACGTCATATTTTTCCACCAGCTTCTGTTCGCTGTTGTAGGTGTGCTGAACGTTGCTGAGGAAACGCCAGCTCACCTCCATTGCGATCTTCTGCTGGCCATACTTTTGCAGGCCTTCAGCGGCGACCCACTGCAGCGGCGCCCAGCCGTTCGGCGCATCCCACTGCTGGCCGCTATTGACGGTCGTGGTGGTCAGGCCGCCGGGTTTGAGCAGGCGCGCTTCGGTGGCGGCGGCGACTTTAGCGGCGCGCTCGCTGGAGGCGGCGTTGACGTACAGCGGGAACAGCGCCGCGGCGGTTAGCTGATTGCGCACCTTATGACTTTTCAGATCGTAATCGGCGTACCAGCCCTCTTTATCGTTCCACAGGTATTTCTCCAGCGCTTTCTGTCGGGCGTTGGCCAACGCGTCGTACTGCGCGGCTTTCGCGTTATCGCCAGCTGCTTTACTGGCGCGGGCGATGGCTTTTTCCATATGGAACATCAGCGAGTTGAGGTCGACCGGTACAATCGAGGTGGTGCGGATGGTGCCGAGCTGCTGCGGATTATCCATCCAGCGGGAGCTGAAGTCCCAGCCGGATGCTGCGGCGGAGCGCAGATCGCGGTAGATTTCAGTGGCCGGGCGGTTGGGATTGTTTTTAGCGGTGGTGACATCGTCCAGCCAGGATTCCGGACGCGGCGTGTCGTTATCATCCCAGTAGCGGTTCAGCAGCGAACCATCGGCCATACGCACCACGCGCTTACTGGCGCCGCCGGGCTCAAGCGCTTCGGCGCCATCCATCCAGTACTGGTACTCTTTCTCCATCTGCGGCAGCCATTTTTTGAGCGCCTCATCGCCATCGTGCGTGGCCAGCAGTTCGACCATAAACGGGAAGAACGGCGGCTGCGAGCGGCTCAGATAGTAGGTACGGTTGCCGTTGGGAATATGGCCCCAGGCGTCGATTTCCGCGGCAAAGTTAGTCACCATATCTTCAATTTTATCCCAGTGGCCGCTCTCCGCTAGTCCTAGCATCGTGAAGTAGCTATCCCAGTAATAGACTTCGCGAAAGCGTCCGCCGGGCACCACGTAGGGTTTTGGCAGCGGCAGCAGTGAATCCCACTTTTCCACCTCGACGGTGCTGCGGGTCAGCACCGGCCATAAACCGTTGATATGCTGGCGCAGCGTTTGTCCTTTTGGCGGAACGTACTGGTCGTTTTCGCGGGGCAGGGTAAAGTTGAGCTCGACGAAGTGCCGCAAATCAAAGCTGGTCTGACTTTTCTGCATACGATAATCGGCCAGGATCATCAGCGGGTCGCCGTTAGGGATGGCGTCGGCAAACGTCTTCTGGTCGGAAAAAAGTTTTGCGCTTTGCACATCGTTAAATAGCGGACCAAGCAGAATATCGGGTGATTGCGGGATTGGGCGGGTTTCTTCAGCCTGAGCCGTCAGCGTCGCCAGGGCGACAAACGCGCCCCCCAGCGCAAGACGAAGAGCATAGGGCAGGGTGGCTGGACGACGGGAAACGGGACTCGTCATAGGTTGTTCTCCTTATCATTGCAGACTATGTGCCACTGCATTCGGCCATCAGAAAACCTTAGACGAATATCCGCCGCTGCGCGTGTCGAAGCTAACATTTTGCAGTAAAACAGAGAAATTACCTGCCTCGGAAGACACCCGGGAGGTCATATCCTGAACAGTACAATATTATATTTTTAATTATATGAAATCAGGTAATTTATATTTGCGGTGTGAATGTTTTTGTATAAATAAAAAACGCCGTTCCTGCCTCAAGTGAAAAATAGAGAACGGGCTGATGTTTATATATACGGGTGCAGTTTTCACTTGTCGCGTATTAAAAAATGCGCAAAGGAATAAAAGCTGTGATCTGTCAGGCAAAAAGCCTCGGGATAATACGGCTGAAGGTTGACCGGATCACATAAATTAAAAAACATAAATAATTAATAAAAAAACATAATGGCGCCAGCATAGCGGATAAGTAAAAAATGCAGACATGACCGAAACCGGTTTCATTTTACATAAAGGAGTGGTGTATGTCCGCTGGCGACAAAATTTCAGTCAGAGAAAAAGTAGGCTATAGCCTCGGGGACGCGGCAAGTCACATCGTGTTTGACTCGTCCGTGGCTATCCTCGCTTACTTTTATACCGATATTTATGGCCTGCCGCCCGCCGTAATGGGGACAATGTTTTTGCTGGTTCGTCTGCTGGATGCGATTACCGATCCGATCATGGGGGCTATTGCTGATGCCACCTCTACCCGCTGGGGACGCTTCCGTCCGTGGCTGCTGGCGATCTGCGTGCCCTTTGCGGTGAGCTGCGTGCTGGTATATTCCATTCCGTCCTTTTCCGACTCGGGGAAAATTGTCTACGCCGTTGCGGCTTATATATTCATGACGTTGATGTATACGGCGATTAATATTCCTTATTGCTCGCTGGGGGCGGCCCTGACCTCCGATCCGCGCGAGAGCCTCTCTCTACAATCCTGGCGTTTTGCCATTACTCCGATTGGCGGCGCGCTCGGTACCGCGTTTATTTTGCCGCTGGCTGATTTTCTCTATCCTGGCGACCGCGCTACCGGTATTCAGGTCTCCATGGCGTTATTCGGCGTGATTGGCTGCCTGATGTTTGTTACCTGCTTTGCCACCACCAAAGAACGCGTGCAGCCGATCAAAGAAGAGAACCTGAATATCGCTCGCGATGTGAAAATTCTTTTTCGTAACGATCAGTGGCGTATTCTTTCCGTTTACAACTTTATGATGCTGGTTGCCGTGGTCATTCGCGGCGGTGCGGTGGTGTATTACGTTAATAACGTGCTGAATAAAGGCTCGGACGTTATTACGATATTCATGCTCGGCGGCATGTTTGCCTCAATGCTGGGGTCGGTGCTGGCCAAACCATTCGGTACCCGTTTCTGTAAGGTCAGATTTTCGTTCTGGATTAATCTGCTCACCGCTGCGCTGGGCGTCGTATGCTTTATGCTGCCGGTGCAATACTGGATTGCGGTTCTCGGCGTGCATATTCTGATTTCCATCATTCAGGGCGGCAACGGCGCGCTGCAGTGGTCGATGATTACCGACGTCAATAACTATGGCGAATGGAAAACCCAGCGGCGTATAACCGGTATGAACGTCGCGGCAAATATCTTTGTCATTAAGCTGGGCGTGGCGGTCGGCGGGGCGATTCTTGGCTGGGTGCTGGCCTATTACCACTACGCCGCTAATACCGCGGCGCAGCCAGCCTCAGCCATCCAGGGCGTGGTGCTGTTATTCACGTTAGTCCCTTCCGCTTTTTATGTTCTGACCGCTATCTCTATTAAATTTTATGGCTTAACGGAAAATAGAATGAACGGCATCGTTGATGACTTGAAGCACGGAACCTTCGCCAAATCCTGATAATTCAACGCTGTATTAAAAGGGCTATGCAGGTTATTTCCCTGGATAGCCCCGGTTATACCCAGGATGAAACAAATAATAATGTAATTAGGGATGTTAATCATGAAAGTAAAATATATAGCTCTGGTTATTAGTGGCATATTCTCCTCTGGTCTTTTGGCAGCGACAAATTATCAATCTGCGGATATTGAAAAACGGTTAGCCCAACTGGAACAGCGTTTAATGAACGCTGAGCAACGGGCGGCCGATGCGGAAGCGAAAATCCAGACGTTAACCCGGCAGCAGGCCGTCGCGGCGAAAAGCGCGCCAACGGTGAAGGTGCAGTCCGCGGAGCCTGTTGCACCGGGCGCTGAGCCGACGAAACTGACGCTCTCCGGCTACGGCGATATCAAGTTTTATGGCGATGTCGAATTCAATATGGACGGCGCCAGCAGCAGCGGAAGCCTGACCTCGGTAAAAACCACGGCGAATAAAGACTGGGCGCCGGGCAATAACGAACGCTGGGATATTAACGGCCGACTGCTGTTAGGTTTTGACGGCATGCGCAAAATGGATAACGGCAATTTCGCCGGTTTTTCCGTCCAACCGCTGGCGGACCTGAACGGCAAAATGAACCTTGATGATGCGGTGTTCTTCTTTGGTCAGGAAAATGACTGGAAGGTGAAGGTTGGGCGCTTTGAGGCTTACGATATGTTCCCGCTGAACCAGGATACGTTCGTGGAATACTCCGGGAACACCGCCAACGATCTTTACAGCGACGGCTACGGCTATATCTACATGATGAAGGAAGGGCGCGGCCGTAGCAGCAGCGGCGGCAACTTCCTGGTCAGCAAAACCCTTGATAACTGGTATTTCGAACTCAATACCTTGTTGGAAGACGGCAGCACGCTGTTCCAGGATAAGCAGTATCACGGGACTGAGTTGGAAAATGAGAAAAATGTGGCCTATTTGCGCCCGGTCGTCGCGTGGAACAGCGGGCGCTTCTCCACCGCCATCGCGATGGAAAGCAACGTGGTCAATAACGCCTATGGCTATCACGATGCGAAAGGGCACTGGGTCGATCAGTCCAGCCGTACCGGCTATGGCTATACGATGACGTGGAACGGGCAAAAAACCGATCCGCTGGATGGCGTGGTGAGCAACCTTAACTTCGCCTGGATGGACGCCGAGGATGAAACCGACTTCACCGTGGGGGTGAATTCTCTGTGGCGCGGCTTCGAGCTTGGCTACATTTACGCGCATAACAAGATCGACAGCTTTAACACCGCTAATTTTATCGCTGACTGCGACGATAGCTGCTGGATCGCCGATCCGGGCAAATACGATATCCACACGATTCATGCGTCGTACCTGTTCCCGAACGTCATGAATATGAAGAACTTCAACATCTATCTTGGCGCCTACGCCTCGTGGATTGAATCCAATCCGACCAGCGGCGATGGTCAGGAAGACTCCCGCTACGGCGGTCGTCTACGCTTCAAATATTTCTTCTGATCAAAGCAGAGCCCGCATCGTGCGGGCTCTGTTCATTATGTGATTAAGCCTCCCGCGGAGGCATGAGTTAACAGGACAACACCATGTTTGACAGTAAAGCGGGGACCCCGCTGGAAGGGTTTGCCGAATTTGCCGCCGCCGCTGCCGCCGAAGGCGCGGTGCTGCTGAGAAACGATCGCCAAATGTTGCCGCTCGATCCCGGGCAGCCGGTTTCGTTGTTTGGCCGTACGCAGATTGACTACTATCGCAGCGGCACCGGGTCAGGCGGGGCGGTTAACGTGGTGAGCCGGACAACCCTGCTGCAGGCGATGCGTGCGCGAAACGGGAAGAGGCTGAATGAACAACTGGCCGGGCTCTATGAACGCTGGATTGCGCAGCATCCTTTTGACAACGGCGGGGGAGCCTGGGCCGCCGAGCCCTGGCATCAGCAGGAGATGCCGCTTAGCGACCAGCAGATTCGCCAGGCGCGCGCCGTCTCCAGCCAGGCGGTGATTGTGCTTGGCCGTACCGCGGGGGAGGACCAGGACAACGCCGATGTAGAAGGCGGCTATCGGCTAACCGCAGACGAGATAACGCTGCTGCGCCAGGTCTGCCGCGAGTTTGATGACGTGGCGGTGGTGCTGAATACCGCCGGGCTAATCGATCTCTCGTGGGCTGACGATCCTCTGTTGCGTAAACGCGTTCGTGCGCTGCTGTACGTCTGGCACGGCGGCGCCGACGGCGCCCGGGCGGCTGCATCGCTGCTGTACGGCGATGTAACGCCGTCCGGTAAGCTGGTGGGCAGCATTGTCGCCTCCCTGGACGACCACCCGGCATCGCCCTGCTGGGGAGCACAAGCGCAAAACCTCTATCAGGAAGATATTTACGTCGGCTATCGCTACTTCGAAACCTTTTGTCCCCAGCGCCTGCAGTATCCTTTCGGATTTGGTCTCTCATACACCCGCTTCACCCTGTCATCGGCGCGGGCGCAGGCCTTCGGCGATCGGATCAAGGCGACCGTTACCGTCACTAACCGCGGCGACCGCTTTGCCGGCAAAGAAGTGGTGCAAATCTACCTCCAGGCGCCGCAGGGAGCGCTCGGCAAACCGGCCCGGGCACTGATGGCCTTCGCTAAAACCTGCCTGCTGCAGCCGGGTGAAAGCGAAACCTTAACGCTATCGATCCCGCTGGAGCGTTTTGCATCCCTGGACGATAGCGGGGCGACAGGTCACCCGCATTGCTACGTGATGGAACCCGGCCTTTACCGTTTGCTGATCGGCAACAGCGTGCGCGAACTGCAGCCGTTACCGATTGACGGAGAGGCGGGGTATTCGCAAAAGACGCTGCGGGTGCTGTCCCGCCACCAGCAGGTGCTGGCCCCGACGGTGCCTTTTGTCCGTATTAAACCGGTTGCCGATGGTGACGATGGCCGCTATGAGATCGAATGGGAAGACGTGCCGCGCCGGGAGATTAATCTGCGCTCAAGGATTGAGGCGCGCCTGCCGGAGACAATTTCCCTCATCGGCAACCAGGGGCTTACCCTCAGCGACGTTGCTGAAGGGCGCGCCACGATGAATGCCTTTATTGCTCAGCTGTCAGTGGAGGAGCTGGCCTGCCTGGTGCGCGGAGAAGGTATGTGCAGCCATAAAGTCACCCCCGGCGTCGCGTCGGCCTTTGGCGGAGTGGCCGATAGCCTGCTGGAAAAAGGGATCCCGCTGGCGTCCACCGCCGATGGGCCTTCCGGCATCCGTATGGATAACGGCGCGAAGGCCACACTGCTCCCCAGCGGGACGCTGCTGGCCTCCAGCTGGGATCCGATCCTCGTTGAGCGTTTATACGTGATGGAGGGAAAAGAGCTGCTGCGCAACGGTATTGACCTGCTGCTGGGGCCGGGGATGAACATCCAGCGCCATCCGCTCAACGGGCGTAATTTCGAGTACTTTTCCGAAGACCCGCTGCTAACCGGAATGATGGCGGCGGCGGTGGTTCGCGGCATTCGCAGCGGCGGCGGGATAGCGACCCTTAAGCACTTCGCCTGTAATAATCAGGAATTCGCCAGAGCCAGGGCGGACTCGGTGGTATCGGAGCGCGCGCTGCGCGAAATCTATCTGAAAGGTTTCGAATACGCGGTGAAAACCGGCGGCGCCAGCGCGGTGATGACCGCCTATAACCCGCTCAACGGCTACCATGCCGCATCCAACTACGATCTCACCACCACCGTACTGCGCGAGGAGTGGGGCTTTCGCGGAGTCGTCATGACCGACTGGTGGGCTACGATGAACGACCCCATCGATGGCGGGGCGGCGAGTACCCACAACACCGCGGCGATGATACGCGCGCAGAACGATCTCTATATGGTGGTCAACAATAACGGCGCGGAGATTAACGCGGCCGGGGATAATACTCTTACGGCGCTGGCGAAAGGTGAACTGACGCTCGGCGAACTGCAGCGGTGCGCGGCAAACATCCTCAATTTTATGCTGCAGACCCAGGTGTTTAAGCGCGGGGAGAAGCCGCGTGCGGATATCATTCGTCTGGCGGCGGAACCGGGCTGCGCCGCAGACTGCGAGGGGGCGATAAAAATCGCCGAGCAATCGCGTCTGCGCTGCGATGAGGATCTGGTGCTAAGCGTTGAGCAGGCCGCGCGCTACGATGTTCTGGTCAATGTACACGCTAACGGCGCGCCGCTGGCGCAAACCGCCTGCAATCTGCTGCTCAATAACCAGTTTGTGGCGACCATTCAGACCAACGGCACTCTTGGCCGTGAGAGCGTGCAGAAGCTGTGTCGGATCGAGCTGCAGCCGGGGAAATATCGGGTGGGCTTTGATTTTATCAAACCGGGTCTGGTGGTGCATTGGCTGGAGCTAAGGCATGTTAACGACTGACCGCAGCTGATGTTTGGCCAGAGTAGCGCCTTTTGCCGGATGGCCCGACGGGTGGGGTACTCTCGGCGATGTGGGACGGGCGCAGGCGGCAAAGCCGAAACGGACGCCCCATATTGGTGCATTTCGGGCGTCCAACAAACCATAAATAAGCAAAGCATCTGGTTGTTTTTTATTCAATTCAGCGCGGCGGCGCGATAACGTTACGCCCCATCGCCGCGCTGCGCTACCTGGCATAATTAATGCTTATCTCTTACCGGGATTACCTCAAAGTGAGTACAACCGGAGGAGACGGCCATGATAAAAATAACGCTTCCTGACGGGCATTATTATGATGAGATGCTTACCGCACAGGGAGAGCAGCGTCAGCACTATAACGCCTGGTGGCAATGGTTTCGCAGTACCGATCAATTCTCTATCCGGCAGAAAAAAGAGCAGGCGGAGCTGCTCTTTCACCGTATCGGCATCACCTTTAACGTCTACGGTGAGGATGAGGGCACCGAACGACTGATCCCTTTCGACAGCGTGCCGCGCATTATTCCCGCCGGCGAGTGGCAGCGGATTGACCGCGGCATCCGCCAGCGGGTGAAAGCGCTCAACGCTTTCCTTTATGATATTTACCACGATCAAAACATCCTCCGCGCCGGGCTGATCCCGGCCGAGCAGGTGCTGGCTAACGAACAGTATCAGCCCTGTATGCAGGGGATAAATTTACCCAATAACACCTATGCCCATATCACCGGGGTCGATATGGTGCGCAACAGCGACGGCCAGTATTACGTGCTGGAGGATAATCTGCGCACGCCTTCCGGCGTCTCCTATATGCTGGAAAACCGCAAAATGATGATGCGGCTGTATCCTGAAATGTTTGAACAGCACCACATTGCGCCAGTCGAACGCTACCCCAGTTATCTGCTGCAAACGCTGCGTGAAAGCTCGCCGGTGGACGATCCGTGCGTGGTGGTGATGACGCCAGGACGATTTAACAGCGCCTATTTTGAACACAGCTTTTTGGCCCAGCAGATGGGCGTTGAGCTGGTGGAAAGCGCGGATCTGTTTATTAAAACCGGGGCGGTGTACATGCGTACCACCGAGGGGCCGCGGCGGGTGGACGTCATTTATCGGCGTATCGACGACGCGTATCTTGACCCGCTGGCCTTCAAGGCCGACTCCATGCTAGGCGTTCCGGGCCTGCTGTCGGTATATCGCGCTGGGGGCGTGGTGCTGGCCAACGCCATCGGCACCGGCGTCGCCGACGATAAATCGATCTACCCCTTCGTGCCGGAGATGATCCGCTTCTATCTGGGCGAACAGCCGATCCTGAGCAATATTCCCACCTGGCAGTGCCGTAAAGCGGAGGATCTCAGCTACGTGCTGAGCAATCTTGAACTGATGGTGGTGAAGGAGGTTCACGGCGCGGGCGGCTACGGCATGCTGGTCGGTCCGCGCTCGACTAAAGAGGAACGCGAAGCGTTCCGCCAGCGCCTGCTGGCGAATCCGGCCAACTATATTGCCCAGGACACCCTGGCGCTCTCGACCTGCCCAACCTTTGTCGACGAGGGGCTGGCGCCGCGCCATATCGATTTACGTCCCTTCGTGCTCTCCGGCCAGGAGATCCGCCTGGTTCCCGGCGGCCTGACCCGGGTGGCGCTAACCGAAGGCTCGCTGGTGGTGAACTCGTCGCAGGGCGGCGGCACCAAGGATACCTGGGTGATGGAGGATGATGAATCATGTTAAGCCGCACAGCGAGTGAACTCTTCTGGATGGCGCGCTACCTTGAGCGCGCGGAAAGCTATGCCCGGGTGCTGGACGTGACCTGGAAGCTGTCGATGATCCCCCGCCACAGCCAGCAGTCGCGGGATTTAGCCTTACCGCTCAATTTGTCGCTGACTCACGAGCTGTTTCAGGCGCGCCACGCGCGTTTCACTATGAGCAACCTGCTCAATTTTTTCGCCCTCGACGGCAACAACCCGTACAGCATTTTCAGCTGCGTCGAGATGGCGTGGAACAACGCCCACGCGGTGCGCGGCAGCCTGTCGGCGGAGGTGTGGGAAAGCATCAACGCCACGCGTATTGAGCTGCGGAAACTGCGCCAGCAGGGGATCGGCGAGCTGGGCAATGACGCTTTTTTTGAATGGGTCAAAGAGCGGGTGCATCTGTTTCGCGGGGCGATTCTCGGTACGCTGTTGCGCAATGACGCCCTGAGCTTTATCGGCATCGGGACGCTGATCGAACGGGCGTCCGCCACCGCGCAGCTGCTGTTGATTAAGGATCAGCAGTTGACCAGCGACCCTGACCCGGTACGCGAGTACTACCGGCTGGATACGCTGCTCAACGCGGTCAGCGCCCGCGAGGCCTATAACAGCATCTACCGCCAGCCGGTAAGCCGCGAGACGGTAATGGAACTGCTGATCCTGCGCGACGATGTACCGAGATCGCTAAGAGCGAGCATCTCCGACCTCGTCGGGCAGCTGGAGCAGATTGCCAACGATCGCTCGCACCTGCCGCTGCGCCTGGCGCACCAGCTGAACGTCGACCTGCGCTTCAGCACCCGTGACGATCTGGCGCAGGCCGATTTACAGATCACCCTTAATGCACTGCTGGCGCGGATTAACGCGCTTTCTGACAGCATCAGACAAACATATCTGGAGGCGTTATGAAACTGGTTATCGATCACCTGACCCGCTACGGCTATGATGAAGAAGTGAAGTTTTCGACCCAGTATCTGCGCCTGACGCCGCGCAGCACCGGCCGCCAGAAGATCACCGCCTGGTCATTGACCTTGCCGGACGGTTCCGCCGTCGCTACCACCGACGCGTGGGGCAACGTGCTGCACGTGCTGACGCTGGATAATCCGCATAAAGAGATAACCATTCGCGCCAGCGGGATCGTCGATATCGCGGAAGAGGGGGACGATATCGGCGCGGAGCCGCAGGAGCTGCTTTCGCCGCTGGTTTTCTTGCGTTGTACGCCGCTTACGCGCGCTGACGGCCCGATCCGCGAATTCGCCCAGCGCTGGTATCAGCCCGAGGCGCAGGAAGAGAGCCTGAACCAGTTAATGGGCGAACTACTGTTGAGAATGCCCTATTCGCCGGGCGCCACGCAGGTGCAGGATTCCGCCGCCGATGCCTTTGCGCGCGCGAAGGGCGTTTGCCAGGATCACACCCATGTGTTTCTCGCCTGCTGCCGGGCGCTGGAGATCCCGGCGCGCTACGTCAGCGGCTACGTCTACAGCGATAATGCCGAGCACGTCGCCATGCACGCGTGGGCCGAAGTATGGCTCAACGAGCGCTGGCAGTCGTTTGATATCACCAATAACACGCGCAGCCTGAATCAACATTTGCGGCTGGCGACCGGGCTGGACTATCTTGATGCGTGCCCGGTTCGCGGCACCCGCCTCGGCGGCGGGGGAGAAATCATGTTAACTAACGCTGAAGTGCGCGAGCATTCGCAGCAGGCGCAGCAGCAATAACGGCAGGAACGAAAAACGATGACCTACTGTGTGGCCATGTGTTTGTCAGATGGACTGGTATTTGCCTCAGACTCCCGCACCAACGCGGGAGTGGACCATATTGCAACGTTTAAAAAACTGCACGTTTTCCATCAGGATGGCGAACGGGTCATGGTGCTGCAGTCGGCGGGAAACCTGGCCACCACGCAAAGCGTGATTAGCCTGCTCAGCGGCCGCATTCGTACCCAGCAGGAGCCCAATCTGATGCAGGTGACCTCGTTATACGACGCGGCGATGCTGATCGGTAAAACCTTGCAGGAGGTGATTCAGCGCGACAGCAGCAATCAGCAGAACTGCGGCAATACCAACTTCAACTGCAACCTGCTGCTCGGCGGGCAGATCGCCGGGGAAACGCACCGGCTGTTTCATATCTACCCGGAAGGCAACTTTATCGAAGCCACACGCGACACGCCCTATTTCCAGATTGGCGAGAGCAAATACGGCAAGCCGATCATCGACCGGGTGTTGACCATCGATACTCCGCTGGAGCAGGCGATGTGCTGCGCGCTGATTTCGATCGACTCCACCCTGCGCAGCAATCTTTCGGTGGGGCTGCCGCTGGACACGCTGCTGTACCGCAGCGGGAGCCTGAGCAGCGCCGAACAGCATCGGATCACCGAAAGCGATCCCTATTTCAATACCATTCGCAAAGCGTGGTCCGAGGGGCTGCAAAGCACCTTTCTCAAGCTGCCGCCGTTTACGCCGGGCGGCCAGAATCAGGCGGAAAAATAACGCCCCGGCGTCATGCCGGTCATGGTGCGGAAAAAGTAGATAAAAGCGCTATCGCTGGCGAAGTCGAGCGCCTGCGCCGTATCGGTGATGCGCTCCCCGGTTGCCAGCATCTCGACCGCTTTCATTAATCGCCACTGTTGTCGCCACTGCTGGTAGGTCATCCCGGTATCGCGGCGGAACAGGCGGCTGATGGTTTTTTCGCTGGCGCCGCAGCGGGCAGCGAGCGCCCCAAGCGCCGGCGGCAGCGCGTCGCCGCAAAGGCTTGCCAACCGTTTATCCTGCGGCAGCGTGAGCATCATCGGCTCCTGGGCCGCGAGGCGAATTTCCGCCTGGCACAGGGCGGCAAGATGCCGCGCCGGTTCGGCTTCCCAGTCGGTATCCCAGGGGCTGGCGCTAATGCGTTCTAATAGTTCGCGCAGCAGCGGCACCACGTTGAGTATCGCCGACTGTGTTGGCAACTGAGGGTAACGCTGCGGCTGAAACCAGACGGAACGATAATCGACAATGTTTTTCATCTCCGCGCGATGGCTGACTTCAGCGGGGATCCAGGCCGCGCGTCCCGGCGGAAGCAGGCACAGAAGGGCGCCATCGTTGAGGGTCAAACGAACGCATCCCTGACGGGTAAACAGGATCTGCGCCATCTTATGCCGGTGGCTGCCGGAATCGTGATCCCCTAACGCCGACTGTACGCCAATCAGGCGAGTTTTTAAGGTATCCGGATCGAATGCGGCATCAGCGTCAAGCCAGGCCATAATGTCTGATTTCCGATATTTAAAGTCATTATGTTTATAATGTTCGAAAAACGGCCTGCCTACAATAGCGCCTCTTGTTTATCCGGAGGTGGATATGTTGGGACGTGCCGCGCTGGTGCTGGTTACCGCGCTACTGATGTTTCCGCAAATAGCGGAAACGATTTATAGCCCGGCGTTGACCGATATCAGCGCCCAATTTTCCGTGAGCGCGCCGCAGGCGGCGCAAACCCTCTCCGTCTACTTTATCGGTTTTGCCGTCGGCGTACTGCTGTGGGGCGGTTTCAGCGAACGCTACGGCCGGCGTCCGGCGCTGCTGGCCGGGCTGGGCGTTTATGCGATGGGATGCCTGATGGCGCTGTGGGCTGCGGATTTTTCGTTGCTGTTGGCGGCACGGATAGTGACGGCTATTGGCGCGGCAACCGGCTGCGTAGTGACGCAGACGGTCCTGCGGGACTGCTATAGCGGGCGGCAGCTGGCGGGGATTTTTTCGTTTATCGGCATGGCGCTGGCGGTGAGTCCGGCCGTCGGAGTCTATATCGGCGGCGCACTGACCGCCATCTGGGGGATGCGCGGCGTCTTCAGCGCGCTGGCGCTTCTGGTCGCCGCGCTCCTGCTGGGCTGCCTGCGGCTGATGCCGGAAACGCGTCCGCAAAATCGTGCTGGGGAACCGTTTCTTCGCGTGATGCGGCGGATGGCGGGGGATAAATATGTCGCGCTGGCGGCAATACTGGTGGCGGCATTTAACGTCAGCCTGTTCAGCTACTACAGCCTGGCCCCGTTTCTGTTCGCCCGATTCAATCTTGATGCCCTGGCCTTTGGCTACAGCGGCGTGGCGCTTGCCGCCGGTTCGCTGCTCGGCGCGCTGCTTAACCGCCTGCTGCTGCGTCAGCATGTCCCACTGGGCCGAATACTGTCGATTGCCTGCATTCTGCACTTCGTCGGCGGCGTCGCGGTGTACGTGCTGCGGGAATCGATCTGGTTTGTGGCGCCAGTGGCGCTGGTGACCCTTGCCTATGCCATGGCGATCCCGCTGGTGCTGGGGTCGGCGCTGAGCGCCTACGGCGACTGTCGGGGCACCGCTGGCGCCTTTTTCGGCCTGTTTTATTATGTGCTGATTGGCGCCGGTCTGCTGGCGGCCGGGTGGGGGCAATCGCTGGGAGCGTCGCTGCTGGTTTGCGCAGGCGTGAGCATTTTTGCCGGGTGGCGCTATATCACCGTGTTCGACAGAGAATAAGGTCAGTTTCTGGCAAAGCTAAGCGATTTAACTTCTTTGTTATTTAACGCGATATCTCACACTTCGGGGGAGTAAAACGGTTAACGCGAAAAGGCAGTGGCAGATGACCACTGCCCGGAGGCTAGAGCAGGAAATAGCTGAAGGATGAAAAGGCTACCATACCAACGATCACGGTGGCGAAAAGACTTCGCGTGATCAGCCCAACAAGCGTCGCGGCAAGAGCGGCCAGCGCTGAAATACTGATACCCGATGGGGTTAATACCGGCTTGCCAACCAGTTCTGCCGTCACAATAGCCGCCATAATGGCAGATGGAATAAAGCTAAGCCATTGCTGCTGAGCCGATGGCAGACGAAAGCGTGAAAGGAGAAGAATCGGCGCCGTACGCATGAGCGCCGTTACCAGCGCTGAAGCAAGAATGGCCAGGATAATATTGCGATCCATTTTATTTCTCCTCTTTGTTACTGAACAGATACAACCCAGCGGTAGCCAGCGTTGCCGCTACAGAGGCTGCGGCGATAACGACGAGACTCATATCGATATGTCCAGAGGTAAATAGCGTGATGAGGACCGCGATACTAATGCTGAACAGTTCCAGCATTTTACGTTGGCTGGCAAACCACAGGGCCAAAACCAGGCCGATGAACATCGACACCAGACTAAAGCTCAATCCTTCCATCAACGATGATGGAAGCGCTGAGGCTAATACGGCGCCTGACACGCAGGCGAGGATCCAGTTTAACCATGCCGTCAGATTGAGTCCGAGCATCCATGGGTAAGTGATACTGTTTTTCCCTCCACCATGTTGTACTGCTACGCCGAAGGTTTCATCCGTCAGCAGCAGTCCGCTGATGATTTTTTGCAGCACCGTGTAGGGACGAAAGAAGATGCTTATGGCTGAACTCATCAACAGATAGCGCAGGTTAACCAGCAGTATGCTTAACACAACGGATGCAATTTCTGCACCGGTCGCCCAAAGCGAATAAAACAGGAAATGCGCCGAACCTGCATACAGGGCGCTGGCCAGCAGCGCTGTTTGAAGAGTGGAAAAACCGGATAGTGTCCCGATAGCGCCGGCGGCGAAACCGATGCTCCAGTAACCGGGAATGGTGGGGAGACAAGCGATGACGCCCTCACGGAATTGCGCTGATGCCCCATTCTTTGCCGAAGTTTTGATTGTAATTAACATTGATGACTTCCATTTTATGCGTTGCTGAATGGTAATCTTAAGAATTGGCCAGGAGCGCGATAGTAAAATCCTGCGCATTTGCGCAACGATCACGATATATATGGGAAAGGTACAAACTGGGGAGATGAGATGCGTGACGATATCAAACTCTGGCGGGACAGCAAACTCCACGGTGGTATGGAGATCCTGCGAGCATCCTGCTATGAACATAGCTATCCGCCGCATTTCCATAATGAATATGTGATCGCTGCTTTTGCACGCGGCGCACAGCGTACCCGTATTTGCCGTGAACGAGGCGTTGCGGCTGCGGGTACGGTGATGGTCATCATGCCTGGCGAGGTGCATACCGGTGAAGCAGTGCAGCGCGATGAGGGGTGGGATTACTGCGCTTTTTATCCCTCCGCAAGCCTGATTGACGAAGTCGCGGAAACGGTGATGGGTGGAAAGGGAGAAGTCAATTTCGGTGGTGAAGGAATGCGATACGATCCGCTTATGGCACGGAGCGTACTTAAGGCTTCCGCCGTGCTAGGCGCCAGCCGCGATTCACTGGAAAAAGAGTGCACTCTCTATCAGGTGCTTAATCAACTAGTGGGGCGCTATGCCGAACGCAGCGTGCGCGGAGGGCGACGACCCGCTGTGAGGGCTGATATTCGTCGGGCGATAGATTTTTTGCACTGCGCATATCAGCAGTCGCTGTCGGTCAAAGAGATCGCGACGGTCGCCGGGCTGAGCGAGTTTTATTTTATGCGCACTTTTCAGGCGCAGACGGGGTTATCGGTGCATCAATATTTGACCCAACTGCGACTGGTCAGAGCAAAAGGATTATTAGCGAAAGGTGCAGGTGCTGCGCAGGTCGCAACGGAGGTCGGTTTTTATGACCAAAGTCATTTGATTAAGTACTTCCGCTTGCATTTTGGCACCACTCCGGGCCTCTTCGCCGCCGCGTCTATTTAAAACCCGCTGGAACTTATCGCATCGATCCGCTCTCCGCTAACCGGATGCACGAAATGCAGTTCGCTGGCGTGTAGCATCAGGCGCGGCGCCTGTTCTGTTCCCGGAAGTAGCAGACCGCCGTACAGGTCGCAGCCCAGAATAGGGTGGCCAAGCTGCTGGCAGTGAATACGCAGCTGGTGGGTGCGGCCGGTTTCCGGCGTCAGTTGGACCCGCGTCACCGGCACGCTATCTTGATAACGCAGGCGCTCAACCACCCGATAGCCGGAACGGGCTGGCTTGCCGCGGCGCGGGCAAATCGTCATCAGCGGAAACAGCGCCGGATCTTTGGCTATCGGGGCGTCAATGGTACCTTCATCGTCCACCAGATGCCCGCACAGCAGCGCGCTGTAAACTTTGCTCACCGTACGCTGGCTGAACTGCTGGCAGAGGGCGGCGTTGATGGCCTTGTTGCGCGCAATCACCATCAGCCCGGAGGTGCCGAAATCAAGACGATGCGCCAGAGTGCAGCCGGGAAACTGCTGTACCAGCCGATAATGTACCGAGTCGAGATTGCGCGGGTTTTTCCCTGACAGGCTGAGCAAGCCTGCGGGTTTATCGATCAGCAGCAGATGCTCATCCTGATAGAGAATGTCAATTTCAGCGTGGCACGGCGGGGCGATAAAGGTATCGATAATCGTAGACATCAGGCTGCGCGAATAGTAAGTGGAGGCGGATGATAGCGAATTTTCCACCGCCAGGCGAATTATGCGCTCACGGCGCTCGTAGACTTAATATGCTGCCAGAAACGCTCGGCGGACTGATTAAGCCGCGCGCCGGAGCGATAGATGTAGGCGCCGATGGGCAGCGAGAGGCTCTCATCCATGATCGCCAGGCGGCCTTCCTCAAGCTCACGTTTGATCGAGTACTGCGGCAGCCAACCCACCCCGTCGCCGTTGAGGATCATGCGTTTTAATAGCTCGCTCATGGAGGATACGAAGGTCAACGAGAAGGTAATCTCCGGCTTGCGGTCGATAACCTGGTTCACCTGGCGACCCATATAGCTGTCGTTGGCATATTTCATCAGCGGCAGCACCCCGCGGTGCAAATTAAAAAGCGGCCTGCCGTGTTTATCACAGGGGGAGACGAGATGCAGCGCCGAGTCGAATATTTTGTGATTGATAAACGGATAGTTCATCAGTTCTTCATTATAAAACGACAGGATAAAATCACTCTTGCCTTCTTTCAGATTGAACACGGCGTCGTTAACGTTAATCGATTCAACATGAAAAGTTTTATTCTTTCTGTCGGTATAACCGGCGATAATTTCGGGGAGCAATAAAACGGAAAGGGAAGGCGCCGCGTCGATTCTTATTTTCTGGGTCGTGTTGTTCAGCCCTTTAATTCGGCTGATCTGGAAATCCATATCATCGAGCATATTACGCGCATAGCCGACAAATATCTTCCCGCGGTTGGTGAGCTGGAGCGGGTTCGCCGAGCGGTCGAAGATGCTGAAGCCCAGCGAGGCCTCAAGCGCCTGAATCCGGCGGCTGAAGGAGGATTGTGAGATATTCCGGCTTTTTGCCGCCAGCGTAAAGCTTCTGGACTCCTCAAGGGCAATCACATCGTAAAGCCATTTTACTTCAAGATTCGCCAGCACAGACTCTTTCCCCACCCCTGCAATAATAGCTATGCAATTTTAGCATAACGCATAGAAACTATGCAATTAACATAATTATCTACAGGTGTTAACATTTTTTGCAGAGTTAGCTTATGACTTATTCGTGCAAGCGATATTTCTAAAGTACAGGCGACACCCTACACGAGCACGATTTTACATCGCCGGCTCTGGCCTTCTCATCCTGTTTATTTAATTTTACGATGGTTTTTTTATTAAAATAAATCCATCCGTTTCACTGACAGGTTGAAATAGCCTAATAGCATCTTATCCAGCCAATAGTTTGTCAGGAGTGCCATGTCACGTATTGAATCAGTAAAAGACGCTCTTCTTTCGCTCGGTATTCAGGAGAGCAGCGAGCTGTTTTATAACCCCGATTACGACTTGCTGATTACGCATGAAACCAGCCCGGAATTAACCGGCGCGGCGCGCGGCGTCATGACCGAGTCCGGGGCGGTTGCTGTGGATACCGGGATCTTTACCGGGCGCTCGCCGCGCGACAAATATATCGTCAGAGACGAGCTGACGCGTGATACCGTCTGGTGGGCCGATTCCGGTCTGGGTCGCAACGATAATAAGCCGCTGAGCCGCGAAATCTGGGCTGACCTGAAGGCGCTGGTCGCCGGGCAATTGAGCGGCAAGAAACTTTATGTTGTTGATGCCTGGTGCGGCGCCAGCCCGGCGACGCGGCTGGGCGTCCGCTTTGTCACCGAGGTGGCCTGGCAGGCGCACTTTGTGAAAAACATGTTTATTGCGCCGAGCGCAGAGGAACTGGCTGAATTTACGCCGGACTTCGTTGTCCTAAACGGCGCCGGCTGCACCAACGATAAATGGCAAGAGCAGGGGCTTAACTCCGAAAACTTTGTCGCATTTAACCTGAGCGAAAAAATTCAGCTGATCGGCGGCACCTGGTACGGCGGCGAGATGAAGAAAGGCCTCTTCTCGGTGATGAACTATCTGCTCCCGCAGCAGGGAATCGCCTCGATGCACTGCTCGGCGAACCGCGGCGAAGCGGGCGACGTGGCGCTGTTCTTCGGCCTTTCCGGCACCGGTAAGACCACGCTTTCCACCGATCCGCTGCGTCAGTTGATCGGCGATGACGAGCACGGCTGGGATGATGATGGCGTGTTCAACTTCGAAGGCGGTTGCTATGCCAAGACCATTAATCTTGACCCGCAGGCCGAGCCGGAAATCTATCGCGCGATTCGCCGTAACGCGCTGCTGGAAAACGTGGTGGTCAGAACCGATGGCAGCGTGGATTACGCCGACGGCAGTAAGACTGAGAATACCCGCGTCTCTTATCCGTTATCGCATATTGAAAACATCGTGAAACCGGTGTCGCGCGCGGGCCATCCGTCGAAGGTGATTTTCCTCGCCGCCGATGCGTTTGGCGTGCTGCCGCCGGTATCCCGCCTGACGACCGATCAGATGCAGTATCACTTCCTGTCCGGTTTCACCTCGAAGCTGGCCGGCACCGAGCGCGGCATTACTCAACCGACGCCGACGTTTTCCGCCTGCTACGGCGCGGCGTTCTTGCTGCTGCACCCGACGCAGTACGCCAGCGTTCTGGCGGCCAAAATGGCGGAGGCCGGCGCTGAAGCCTGGCTGGTTAACACCGGCTGGAACGGCGAAGGCAAGCGTCTTTCGCTGCGTGATACGCGCAATATCATCAGCGCGATTTTAAACGGTACCACCGGCGAGCTGCGTGAAGAAACCGTGCCGGTGTTCGGTCTCGCTATCCCGCAAAGCGTGCCTGGCGTCGACAGCACGCTGCTCGACCCGCGTAGCGGCTGGCCTTCTGCCGATAAATGGCAGGAGAAGGCCGAGAGCCTGGCGCAGTTGTTTATGGATAACTTTAAGCAATATAGCGATACCGACGCCGGGGCCCGGCTGGCGCTAGCCGGCCCGACGCTGGTCAAATCCGCCGTCTCCGCATAAGCTATTTTTTCCGCGTACAAGCCCGGGCAGCCGCCCGGGTTTTTTTATATCCGCAGCGTCCCTGGACCAGGAACTTGACTCTGCCTGGTTAGCGATTATAAATAAAGGGATGCGGGGTTAAGTATTGGGGGCTAAATAACTTCATGGCACAATTGTCATGAGAATTATCCTGGCAATCCTGCTGCAATGCTCTCCCCGCTACGGGGATACGGATAAATAAAGGAATGACTATGAAACTCTGGAGTAAAACGCTGATCGCTTCTGCCGTATGCTTATTTCTTGCAGGCTGTGATGATTCATCAAAAGTTGATGCCAATCTGGATAAAGCTAAAGATAATGCGCAACAAATTAAAGAGGCGGCGGCCGATAAAGCCGAGGCAATTAAGGATCAAGCCGATAAACACATCGACGCGATAAAAAAACAGGCGGCGGACGAGGCGAACAGTCTCAGCAGCCAGGCCTCCAGCATCAAGGCGGAAGCGGATAAAAAAGCGGAGGCTATAGCCCAGCAGGCGCAAGCCCAGGCTGATGCGGTTAAGCAGGATGCCCGACAGAAAAGCGACCAAATTGTCCAGGAAGCGGGAAAAATTAAAGACAACGCGATTGTGGACGCGAATAATCTTGCCAGCGACGCCGCGAATAAAACCAAAGAGATTAAAGAGAGTATCGCTCCCGCGAAAAGCGCTGACGATGCGACTGCAACTCCCCAACAATAACTCTGTCATTATCACCACCTTTTACGACATTATCTTCAGACCTCAGGTTGGCTGAAGATAATGTTCGTAAAAGAGGCCCGCGAACTATCCCCGGCGTTATCGATGATTCACCCAGACGAGCTTTTCGACCGGGAAACCGAGTTCCCGCGCAATGCTGAGATACTCCTGCTTCACGGATTCCGGGATGGTCGGCGTGCGCGACAGGATCCATAAATAGCCGCGATCGGGGCCGCTGACCAGCGCATATTGATACTGGCTATCCAGCGCAATCACGTTGTAGCCGCCGTAAAACGGGCCAAAAAAGGAGACTTTCAGCGCGGCAGTGGTCGGCGCGCCAGTGAAATACGCTTTACCTTCGCTCTCGCTCCATTTCTGTTTCCGCGGATCGTAACCGCGGTTGAGAACGCTGATTCCGCCGTCATTCCGTTGACCGTAGGTTGCGGTTACCCGTTCCAGGCCCCGTTCAAAGCGGTTTTCAAGCCGGGCAATCTCATACCATTTCCCCAGATAACGGCTCGCGTCAAAGTTATTTATCGGCTGAACGCCCTTGGGCGGCGTAGGGGATTTACAGGCGACGAGCGTTAATGCAATAGCAACACCCGTCAGAACAGGCCATATCTTCATGAGAAGTCCTTTTGTGAACGCGGAGGAAAATAAGTATAGCGCAAACGAGCGGGCCTTTATTCACGCCCCGGGAATGCACATTATATTCAGATAATTCTATAACTTCGAATGGGCTGTTGCCCTGCTCGCTATTTTCCTCGTCCTGCTTTCGTTAAGGTGATTATCACAAAAAGTTGAATATATTTTAGCGGCCCAGGTGCTAACGTTTTAACGTTATTATTCACAACGGGAAAACATCGTGAAAAAATTATCCAGTTTGATTCTGTTATCTGCTATGTCTGTCGCTCCAGCCGCGTTTAGCGCCCCTGTCGGGACGCTCAGCGTGCATATTCTCAATCAGCAGACGGGGCTGCCTTCGTCGGGTGTGACCGTTACCCTCGAAAAACAGCAGGCGGATAAATGGACGCCGCTGGCAAGCGCCGTCACGGATAATGATGGACGTATTAAATCGCTGTATCCAGCAGAAGGGGATATGCAGCCGGGGATTTATAAAGTGACCTTTAAAACCGGCGATGATTTCAGCAAACAGAAGCTGGCGACGTTTTTCCCTGAGATCCCGGTACTGTTTACCGTGACGCGTACCAATGAAAAGCTGCATATTCCGCTGCTGCTCAGCCAGTACGGCTACTCCACCTACAAAGGCAGCTAATCGCTACGTCCATCCTGAATAAGCAAAAGCCTGCGCGAAAGCAGGCTTTTATCGGGCGACTATCGGGAGAGAGCCGTGCTTAGTGATTCTGCTGGAGGATCCTTAAAAAATCCTCTTTATTGGCAATCAACGACAGCGCTCTGGCGATGACTTCGTCGCTAAAGATCGACGCCACCTCTCGCAGCACATCAATATGCTCACTCTCTTTGGCAATCACGCCAATGGCAATAAACATAACGTTATTTCTGTCCCAGATCACACCGTCAGGGAACTGATAAATCTCCACCCCCGTTTTGACAATGATGCTGGTGGCTGATTTAGGCAGATGCGGTAGCGTAATGCCGTTACCTAAAAAGGTGGAGACCTGGCGCTCTCTTTCGGCAAGAAACGCCACGCAATCTTCGCTGACATACCCTCTGGCTTTGAAGTCCGCGCCGATCATGGCCAGCACTTCCGCTTTATTTTTCGCCCGGCACGACAGATGGAGATTATCCTGCGTAATAGTATCGATCATAATCCGCTTTCCTTGGTGGCCGTATTGAATCCTGCAGTAGATTTATTTGCCGACAGCTCCTCTTCCAGCTGCTCCAGCGATTTATTCGATGTTTCTGGCAGCGCCGTTATCACAAAAATAATCGCCAGGTAGTTGATCGCGGCAAAAATCAGGAAGACCGGACCTAAACCGAGCTTGGCCTGCAATAATGGGAACAGATAGCTGACGATGGCGTTCATCACCCACATGAAAAATACCGATATGCCCATCGACAGTCCGCGAAACTTCAGCGGGAAAAGTTCCGCCAGCACCACCCAGGTGATAAAGCCCATGGTGCCCTGCATCACGCCAACGAACATCGCGCCGAGCAGCCAGATTGCCGTTGCTTTGATGTCGCCGACCAGCGTGTAGTCTACACCGGCAATGATAAGGTGCAGGGTGGCCATCAGCGCGAAACCATAAATAATGATGGTTTTACGTTTAAAACGGTCAACGAGGAACAGCACCCCAAAGAGCATGCCGCCGACGGAGAACACGCCATTGAGTACGTTGCAGATTAAGGACGTTCTTTCTGAGAAGCCGGCGCTGCTGAGGATCTCAGTACCATAGTACATGATGACGTTGACCCCGGTAGTTTGCTGCAGCGCCGCCCAAATCACGCCGACCAGCAGGAGTTTCAAAATCCACGGCGTCTGGAGAATTGCGATAAAGGCGTTCTGGGAATGCAGCTTTTTGTCCGCCTCGGCCTTAATCAACGTGGTGATATCGTTGAACTCTTTGGTTGCACGTTCAAGTGGGCGGATTTGTTTTAATATTTCCAGCGCTTCTTCATGGCGGTTTTTACTGATTAGCCAGCGCGGGCTTTCCGGCGACCGCAGCATACCGATAAACAGGCAGATGGCGGGGATTGTCTGCACCATCAGCATATAGCGCCAGACGTCCGGTAGATGGCCCCAGAGAATGCCAATAATGGCGTTGATGGCAAAGGCGGCGAGCTGTCCGATAACAATGGCGACTTCGTTTAAGCCGGTCAGCTTACCGCGCATTTCGGTGGGCGCCACTTCAGAAATAAAGGTGGGGGCGGTGACCGAGGCTCCGCCAACGGCATAGCCGAGGATGAAGCGTGAAATCAGCAGTACGGTAATGTCCGGCGCCAGCGCGGACATTAAGGCGCCGATGAAAAAGATGAAAGATAAAAAGAGCAGGTACTTTCTTCTGCCAAAGAAATCCGCGAATTTTCCGCCGAAAACGCTACCTAGCGCGGCGCCGATCAGCAACACGCTCATGACCAGGCCTTCTGTGGTTGGGGTCAAGGCCATATATTGTTTCAGTGAAGAAAATGCGCCATTAATAACGCCGGTGTCATAACCGAATAACAGGCCACCGAATGTCGCTACTAAGGTTATTTGGTGTAGTCGCTTTCTCTGCTGTAGGTTCAGATTCATAATAAGAGACATTTTTATACCTTTTGTTTTGATTAACGGCACGAGATAAAAATGTGTCATCCCATCCCAACCACGCTCTGTCTTTTCGCTTTATGAAGCCTGGCTGACATAAAATGGTTTTTTGCCCTGAGTGCTCCTATCCAGCGCGATTGCAGCGCGCTAAATAAAACCGGTTAAAGAGGTTTCTTTTTGATGAATGAGGAATCATCGGTATACGCGGGGTTTTGTCCTCCGGGATGGGTGAGGTTCAACATGTCCCGGGCAGCGTTGTGGTATGAACGGATGGTATGGCATGGGCCAACATAAACGGTTCTGATAACTCCTGATCTCACTTCCTTCATTGCATCCTCCGGGGTTAGGATTTCTGCTGCACCATCAAGGTGGTCAGGGTGCGTTTAGTGAGAAGGTATTATTACCGCTGCAACTGAAACAAAAATACAAACAGATCACATTTTGAAAGTTTTATTTCGATTTGTCGTTGTGGCTTATCTGTAACATCTATGTGTCTATAATAGCTATTTTTATAATTAACTGATATATAAAGTAATTTTTAGGATTGATTATGCCCTTTAACGGCGATGGCAGGGAAGTGAATTGTTAAAATTATGATATATATCACATTTGTTAATATGCCTGGTTATGGAATTTAAATTTCATTATTGAGTTTATTTTATTTTTTATTCGAAATTTGAGAGGTGCAGCGGTAAGGGAAAATTTCAACGCATCGCGCCATCTGCGCGCTTTTTGACGCCGGTTGATGGGGTGAATAATACTTATGGTCAATATCTGGCGGTAGACCCCTCTGAGTAATACCATCGAGAAGCGCCAATTATCATTGTGATACGCACGCTCTCTTTTTGATAATCCCTCTGACGATATCATCCGCCTTCGATGGTTTAACCTGCCGCTATTTTTAGAGACGCCTCACATAACTCAGCCTGAAATAACCCTTTATTTATAGATGGCATAGCCATTGCTTGATTCCGTTATCTTTCTTTGTGAGTGGAGACTGAAAATATGGATACATTGCTAGTTGGCAGTGAGGTGCCCCGCGTCGATGGGCTCGCCAAGGTGACGGGTAAAGCGGTCTATGGCGATGACATTATTATGAACAATATGCTATATGGCGTATGCCGCTACGTGGATATACCCGCCGGGCGCATCGATGCGCTCGACCTGTCGGAGGCGGAAAAAGTGCCCGGCGTCGTGCGTATTGCCACCTGGAATGATATCCCCGGCCAGCGCAAACTGGGGGCGATCGTTCCCGATCATCCGCCGATTATCGACAAGGAGATCGCCTATCGCGGCGACGTGGTTGCCGTGGTGGCGGCGGAAACCTACGAGGCAGCCTGCATCGCGGTCGATAAAATCAAAATCACCTACACCCCGTGGGAGCCGATTACCTCCCCGGAAGAGGCGATGAAGCCCGGGGCGCGCCTTATTCACAGCGAACTCGATAGCAACATCATTAACCGCCACCATACGGCGAAGGGCGATATCGACGCCGGATTCGCCGCCTCCAGCCATATTTTCGAACGCGAGTATGAGGTGGGTTTCCAGGAGCACGGCTATATTGAGCCGGAATCGATCACCGCCTACCTGGATAATAATGAACAGATAATGACCATCGAGGGGTCGATTCAGAATGCTCACCGTACCCGGGCGGTGATTGCCAAATACCTCGACCTGCCCCAGGCGAAGGTGAACATTAAGCGCTCCGTGCTGGGCGGTTCCTTCGGCGGCAAGGATGACATTATTGATAACGTCTCCTGCCGCGCGGCGCTGCTGGTGCACCTGACCGGGCGGCCGGTTAAGATCTCGTATAACCGCGAACAGTCGATGCGCGAGAGCTACAAGCGCCACCCCTATAAGATGAAATACCGCATTGGCGTGGACGACGACGCGCGTATTCAGGCGATTAAAATCGACATTATCGCCGATGGCGGCAGCTACTGCGGCCAGACGGTGTTTGTCACCTGGCGCAGTTCCGTGCAGGCCGCGGGCCCCTACAATATTCCTAACGTGCGCGTCGATCTGGTGGGCGTTTACACCAACAACAACTACACCTCGGCCTACCGCGGCTACGGCGCGCCGCAGGTCATTTTCGCCAACGAATCGCTGATGGATGAGGTGGCGGGCGAACTGGGCCTGTCGCCCGTCGAATTCCGCCTGCGCAACATACTTAAGCAGGGCGATACCAGCATGGCCGGACAGGTCTTCAGCGAGCATACCGTCTCCGCGCAGGAGGTGCTGGAGAAAACGCTGCTCAAGGCCGAATACGAGGCCAAACGCGAGCACTACAAAAAGCTTAACGCGGAAGGCGGCCCGATCCGCTACGGGATTGGCTTCGCGCTGAGCCACCGCGGCTGCTCTCTGGGGGCCGAGGGGCTGGATGCGTCCTCGGCGCTGATTCAGGTGAATGCCGACGCCAGCGTCAACATCTCTACCTCGGTATCCGAGAACGGGCAGGGGCTGCAGACCACCATGTCGCTGCTGGCGGCGGAAGCGTTCGGTATTGCGCTCGATAGGGTAATGTTTAGCGAACCGGCCACGGCGATGATCGCTGACGGCGGCTCAACGGTCGCTTCGCGCGGTACCCTGATGGGCGGCCAGGCGATTCTGAGCGCGGCGAACAAAATTAAACAACGCATGGCGGACGCCGTGAGGGAAACGCTGAAAGCGCAGAGCCTCGACGATATCGCCTGGCAAAATGGCAAAGTGTTCAACCGTCACAGCCCGGCACTTAGCCTCAGCTTCCAGCAGGTGTGCGATATGACCCGGGCTACCGGGGCAAACCTCTCCGCCTACGGCTGGCACGTGGCGCCGAATATTCACTGGGATGAGGAGAAGGGTTGCGGCAGCCCCTATTTCACCTGGGTGTACGGCTGCCAGTTGGCCGACGTGGAGGTGGATACGCGCACCGGTAAAATCACCGTCAATAACGTCGTCGCCACCCACGATGTCGGTAAAGTCATTAACCCGGTTGGTTTTAGCGGCCAGGTTTACGGCGGCGTGCTGCAGGGGATGATCGGTTACGGCATGCTGGAGGATTTCAACACCGAGCACGGCGTGGTGAAATCGGAAAACTTCGATACCTATCTGCTGCCGACCATCAAGGATATGCCGCACATCGATATCATTGCGGTGGAAAACTACGATCAAGCGGGGCCAATGGGGGCGAAGGTTATCGGCGAACCGGTACTGGAACTCGGCGCCGCGGCCCTCAACAACGCGGTGAGTTTCGCCATCGGGCGGCCTAACCGGACCCTGCCGCTAACCCTCGAGCAGGTTCGCCTGGGTTACAACCTCAAAAAACCGGAGCGCCAGAGCGAGCAGATGCTGGAGTCGGGTGATAAGAAACAGGTTCATCGCCTCAATACCCTGTCGCTGAGCGTACCGCAAACCCTGAAACAGGCCCTGACGCTGATGGCCGAGAAGGGGGCGATGCCCATCGCCGGCGGCACCGATGTGCTGGTGCAGGCGCGGATGCTGTCCGGCGAGGTGCCGCTTGTCAATATCGCCGGGCTGGCGGAGCTGAAGGAGGTCTTTGACGTGGAGGGCGGCGTCTCGATTGGCTCCGGTGTCTGCTTTACCGACCTGGTTAAGCATCCGTTGATTCAGCAGCGCTATCCGCTGCTGGTTACCGCCTGTAAAACCGTCGGCTCCCTGCAGCTGCGCAACCGGGCGACAATCGGCGGCAATATCGTTAACGCCGCCCCGTGCGCGGACTCCATGCCGCCGTTGATTATTTACGAGGCGGAGGTGGAGCTGCGCAGCGCGCGCGGAACGCGCCGGATGCCGGTCAGCGAATTTGTCGTGGGCGGCTATCGCACCCTTCTTGAGCCCGATGAGCTGGTTGTCCGCTTTATCCTGCCGGCGCCGACGCAGCAGCCGCTGATCAATCGCTATCTGCAGCTTGGCCGGCGCAATGCGTTGAACATTACGCGCCAGAGCCTGACCGGGCAGTTTATGGTCGATAAAGGCGTGGTTCGCCTGTGCCGTCTGGTGGATGGCGCGCTGATGGCCAAACCGCAGCGGCTGCTCGAGGTTGAGCAGGCGCTCATCGGCCGGACGCTGGACGCCGCCACCATTGACTATGCGGCCGGGGTGCTTCACGACAAGGTAGAGAAAGCCATCGGGGGACGCTGGTCAGCGCCTTATAAGGTCCCGGTATTTATCGATATGTTCCGGCAGATGCTGCAGGAAGTTATGACAGAGCAGAAAAAATAAGGAGCCATGAACATGAACCATATTGAGCTAAAAGTGAATGGCATCCGCATTGCCCGCGATGTGAAAGACAATGTCCGCCTGATCGATTTTCTCCGTGAAGATCTCAAGTTAACCGGCACCAAAGAGGGCTGCTCGGTGGGCGAGTGCGGAGCCTGCACCGTCATTATGGACGGCAAATCCGTCTGCTCCTGCCTGCTGCTGGCCGCCCAGTGTAACGGGGCGGAGGTTACCACCGTCGAAGCGCTGCATCACGATTCGGTCGGTAAAAAATTGCAGAACGCCTTTATTCGTCACGGCGGCGTTCAGTGCGGCTTCTGCACGCCCGGCGTGTTGATGAGCGCCAAGGCGCTGCTGGATGCTAACCCTAATCCCAGCGACGATGAGTTGAAAGAGGCGCTGGAGGGGAATATCTGCCGCTGTACGGGATATCAGCCGATCATTACCTCGATTAAAGCGGTGCTGAAACCCTGATCGCCGCAAGCGCCGCCGTCGCCAGCCGACGGCGGCGCTTTTTCGGCTGCAGGAGGAGGATGACGATGAGCAAAAAAATGGATAAACAGTGCATTATGCTGGCCGCCGGGCTCTCCAGCCGGATGGGGAAATGGAAAATGATGCTGCCGTGGGGCGAAGGAACGATTCTCGATAGCGCCCTTGCCGGCGCCCTGGCGTTCTGCGATCGGGTGGTGCTGGTGACGGGGTTTCGTGGCGATGAGTTGGCCGCATGCTATCAGGATCATCCGGGCGTAGAGGTGGTCTTTAACCCGCGATATCAGGACGGCATGTTCTCTTCGATTCAGTGCGGGGTGGGCCATATCAGCGCTTCGCGTTTCTTTCTGGCGCTGGGCGATATGCCGGAGGTGACGCCGGGCGTCTACCGCCGGCTGTGGGACAACGCCGACGCCGAGAGCTGTCTTATTCCGGCCTACGAGCGCGGCAAAGGCCACCCGGTTCTTCTGCCCCAGCGGGCGATTTCTCTGATTCGTCGCGCGCAGCAAGGGACCACCCTGCGGGACGTTATCGGTCAGATGGCGGCGCGCGTTATTCCCGTGGCGAATCAGGGGATTCACTGGGATGTTGACACTCCGCAGCAGTATCTTGAGGTCGCGCGCCGCTGCCGCAAAGATCTGGCCGCCGTCGGTTAGCGCTGGCGGAGGGAAGAAGCAGAAACAATATCGCCCCGGGGCGCACAGCGCCGGGGCGATATTTTTTACCCCGCGGCGCTTTCACGCAGACGGGCTTTCAACTGGCTGTATTCCTCACTGACGTACCGTTCGGCGGCTTGCCGATCGGCAATGCGCTCAACGTTAACCGCGCAGTACTTGTACTCGGGGGTTTTGGTTATCGGGCTGAGATTCTCGGTGACCAGCTCGTTGCAGGCGCCGATCCACCACTGATAGGTCATATAAACCGCCCCTTTATTCGGCCTGTCGCTGACCTTCGCCCGGGAAATCACCTTGCCTTTGCGCGAGTTAACCCACACCAGTTCTTCGTCCTCAATGCCGAGCCGTTTGGCGTCGGCGGTGTTGATCTGGATGTAGCCCGGTTCGTCCGCCAGTTTGGCCAGCGCCGCGCAGTTGCCGGTCATCGAGCGGCAGGAGTAATGGCCCACTTCGCGCACTGTGGAGAGCACCAGCGGATACTTGTCGCTCAGCGTATCGATCGGCGCCTGCCATTCGCAGGTGAAGAACTGCGCCAGTCCGTTTGGGGTGGAGAAGCGCTCCGCAAACAGATACGAAGTGCCCTGATCCGCCTCGGACTCGTCGCGGCACGGCCACTGCACGTAGCCCAGCTCTCCCATCTTCTCATAGGTCGCGCCGAAGAAGTTGGGGCACAGCTGGCGGAGCTCATCCCAAATCTGCTGCGTGTTGTCGTACTTCATCGGATAACCCATGCGGGTGGCGATCTCGCAGATGATCTGCCAGTCGGTCTTCAGATCCCACTTCGGCTCAACCGCCTTGAAAAAGCGCTGGAAGCCGCGGTCCGCTGCGGTATAGACGCCCTCATGCTCGCCCCACGAGGTCGAGGGCAGAATCACATCGGCCGCCGCGGCGGTTTTGGTCATGAAAATATCCTGGACGATAACCAGTTCCAGATCCTCGAAGGCCTGACGCACGGCGGAAAGCTCGGCGTCGGTCTGCAGCGGATCTTCCCCCATAATGTATGCCGCCCGCACTTCGCCGTGCGCCACGCGGTGTGGCAGCTCGCTGATGCGGTAGCCGGGGTTCTCCGGTAGGCTCTCGACGCCCCAGGCGTTGGCGAACTTTTCCCGGTTTTCCGGGAATTTCACATACTGATAGCCCGGAAAGGTGTCCGGCAGCGCGCCCATGTCGCAGGCCCCCTGAACGTTGTTCTGACCGCGCACCGGGTTAACGCCGACGTGCGGTTTCCCCAGGTTGCCGGTGAGGATCGCCAGGCTGGTCAGGGAGCGTACCGTTTCGACGCCCTGCCAGAACTGTGTCACCCCCATTCCCCACAGAATCATGGCGTTTCCGGCGGTGGCGTACAGCCGCGCGCATTCGCGAATCTGCCCGGCGCTGATGCCGGTGATGGCTTCCACCGACTCCGGCGTATAGCCTTCGACGATGTTGCGATACGCTTCGAAGCCTTCGGAACGCCCGGCGACGAAGGGTTTATCGTACAGATCCTCTTCGATAATGACGTGCCCGAGGGCGTTGAGCAGCGCAATATTGGAACCGTTTTTCAGGGCAAGGTGCAGATCGGCAATGCGCGCGGTTTCGATTTTGCGCGGATCGCAGACGATGATTTTGGCGCCGTTGCGTTTGGCATTGAGGATATGATTCGCCACGATCGGGTGCGAATCCGCCGGGTTATAGCCGAAAATAAACACCAGATCGGTATTATCGATCTCGGTGATGGCATTACTCATCGCGCCGTTGCCGACCGACTGGTGCAGACCTGCAACCGAAGGGCCGTGTCAGACGCGAGCGCAGCAGTCGACGTTATTGGTACCAATAACGGCGCGCGCAAATTTTTGCATGATGTAGTTGGTTTCATTGCCGGTGGCGCGCGAAGATCCGGTGGTCTGAATCGCATCCGGCCCGTACTTCGCTTTTATGTCGCTGAGGCGGTTTGCCACGTAATCGAGCGCTTCCTCCCAGGAGACGGATTCCAGCTTACCGCCGCGCCGGCGGCGGATCATCGGCGTTTTCAGGCGCGGGGTGAGGATCTGCGGGTCGTCAATAAAATCCCAGCCGTAGTAGCCCTTCAGGCACAGGGTGCCCTGATTATTTTTCCCCATCGCAGCGTCGGCGCGGGTAATTTTTCCCTCTTCTACCGTGAGCTGCATTTTGCAGCCGGAGGCGCAGTAGGGGCAGACGGTCGTGACTCTTTTCATAGCAGTGGTCCTTAAACTTAGAACAGCAGGGCATAGCTAAAACGGCCGTTCAGGCCCTGCGCGATACCCTGCTGCACGACGGGAATCGCCAGCAGCAGCAGGGTGATCAAGGCAAACAGGAGTCTGGTGAGCATCATTACCCCTCCTGCGCTTCTTCAGGCTGTCTCTCCTTCTGAACTTTGCGCAGCAGGAGCCACATTCTGACGGTTCTGACGGCCATGTTGCGCGCCGCCGAGCTTGGCGGGGCCGGATCGGGGATCGGCGTTTCGTGGTTAACGCGGAATGGCACGCTGCCGTTGAGGGTGAGGTTGGCGACGATAGCCGTCAGGGTACCGATCGTAATCCCGCTGTGCAGAAACAGCTGAACCATCGGCGGAAACTGGGTAAACAGATTGGGCACCAGCACCGGCATCATGCCGAGGCCGAGCGTTAATGCCACCACCATGCCGTTATTATTGTTGCGGTAGTTCACCTGTCCCAGGGTACGAATACCCGACACCGCCACCATACCGAACATGACAATGCCCGCGCCGCCGAGGATCGGTTTCGGTATCAGCACCACCAGCGCCGCCATCCTCGAGAACACGCCCATCAGAATCAGAATGATGCCGGAGACCGACACCACAAAACGGCTGCGCACCCCGGTTAAACCGATCAGGCCAACGTTCTGCGCGAACGCGGCGTAGGGAAACAGATTGAAGAAGCCGCAGATAGTGGTCGCGATACCGCAGGTGTTGAGGCCGTTGCGCAGCATCTTCGCGTCCACCTTTTTCCCGACGATATCCCCGGTCGCCATCATCGAGGACATGGTTTCCACCATCACCACCACCATCACCATCGACAGCAGGGCGACGGGGATAATATGAAATTCAGGTTTGGCGAAGGGCATCAGGGTCGGCAGATGGAGCCAGGGGGTGGCGTGGACGAGGCTAAAGTCGAGAGGCTTAAAGCAGCTCCAGAGTACGGTGCCGATGATAAGGCCGATCAGCACCGACGTGTTTTTCACGACGCCGGAGGCAAAGGTGTAAATATTGAGAATAATCACCAGCGTGATTGCCGCCATCAGCAGCGAGAAGGGGGCGCCAAAGCCGCTCATTTCGCTGCTCCCGCCGCCAATCCACCCGCCTGCCACCGGCATAATAGACATGCCGATAAGCGTGACGATGCTGCCCATCACCACCTTGGGAAAGAAGCGGATGAGCTTGCTAATCCACGGCGCGCAGCAGAGGATAAAAATACCGGACACGATCACCGCCCCGGAAATACCGCCGATCCCGTACTCCTTACCGATCAGCACCATCGGGATCAGCGCGGCGAAGGTACAGCCCTGGATAAGCGGCAGCCGACAGCCGAGCCACTTACCGACCCCCAGCGACTGCACGATGGTGGCCGCACCGCAGATAAACAGGTCGGCGCTGATGAGTAAAATAATGTGTTCCGGCGGGAGCCCTACCGCGTTGCCCACTACCAGCGGAACCGCCACGGCGCCGGCGTACATCACCAGCACGTGCTGTAGCCCATAAAGAATCATTTGCGTAACGGGTAAAACTTCATCGACCGGCGCGGTCGAGCTCCCGTTTCGTGAGGCGGAATTGGCGATATCTTTCATGAAGTTGTTATCTCCTGTACGACTTCACTCCGTATATACCCTTCATACTTCAAGTTGCTTGTGCGTTGGCTTTCCTCGCTCACCCCAGTCACTTACTAGAGTAAGCTCCTGGGGATTCGCTGTGTCGCCGCCTTCCTGCAACTCGAATTATTTTGGGTATAAGCGTGAACAGAGCCGAAGTTACGATTCGAAGGCCGCTGCCTCCCTGAGCTGATGCGTTCACCAGCGTGTTGCGCGCACGTTGAGTGATATGCGTAAGCTGTGCCAAAAATAAACATCCGGAGAATCGAAGAGGAATTGTGTGAAATAACTCACGGGAAAAAGGGCGGAATATCTCTCTGAGGGCAATATCTTTAAATAAGACGCGTTGGCAAAAAATGTGCGCTATCACATTGAGATAGGGACAATCTCATTTTGGTATTACGCACGATACGTTGAATTATCAACATGATTAAATCCAGAACGCAGCGAATAATCTTCGCTCAGCGCGCGTGGATAATTATCTCGCCGTTACGCTGAGGGGCACTTTTTTTTGAGGTGGCTCGCAAAAATGAGCAGCATATGAATACCCTGAAAAAAATCGCCTGATTATTGCATCGCTTCCCGGTGAGTCCTGAAATAATAAAGGGAAGCAAATGAATAAATTTATCGTTGCCGATTCTGCAAACTGTATTGGCTGCCATGCCTGTGAAGTGGCCTGCGTCACCTCTCATCGCCAGGACCGCTGGCCCCAGCAGCGCAGCGACTTTCTTCCACGCATCCGCGTGTTCTTCAACCGTAAGGCCAGTAGCGCGACGACCTGCCGCCACTGCAACGACGCGCCCTGCGTCGGCTCCTGTCCGACCCAGGCGCTGCGCGTGGCGAACGACAGCGTTCAGTTTACAGAGGCGCTGTGCATCGGCTGTAAAAACTGCGTCATCGCCTGTCCCTTTGGGGCCATTGAGATGGTGGCCAACGATGACGACGCGCCGCAGCTGGCGCAGAAGTGCGATCTTTGCAGCCAGCATCCTTCCGGTCAGCAGGCGTGCGTGGCCAGCTGTCCAACCCAGGCGCTGCGCCTGATGGATGAGGCTGCCGTTAACCAACTGCGCAACGCGCGGCAGATCCGATCCGCGCTGGAAAGACCGCTGAAGGGCGTTCGCGGCGCGAGACGTAACGCGATACTCAATAAACCTCCGCGCGTTGGGGCGAAAAAAGTGCCCGCCGATGACCGCCTGCGGCATTTCGGCGAAATCTATCAACCGCTGGGCGAGCGTGACGCGGAATATGAGAGCGAACGCTGCCTCTACTGTGCACAGAAGGCGTGGTGCAACTGGACCTGTCCGCTGCATAACCACATTCCCGATTTCATCCGCCTGGTGAACGAAGGCAAGATTATCGAGGCGGCGGAACTGTGTCATCAGAGCAGCTCCCTGCCGGAGATTTGCGGCCGCGTCTGTCCGCAGGACCGGCTGTGCGAAGGGGCCTGTACCTTAAAGAACGAGGGCGGCTCGGTCGCCATTGGCAATCTTGAGCGCTATATCACCGATACCGCGCTGGCGATGGGCTGGCGACCGACAATCGACAACGTGGCCCCGCGCCGGGAGCGGGTGGCGGTGATTGGCGCCGGGCCCGCCGGACTGGGCTGCGCCGATATTCTCGTGCGCGCGGGCGTGCACGTTGACGTCTTTGATCGCCATCCGGAAATCGGCGGCCTGCTGACTTTCGGTATCCCGCCGTTCAAGCTGGATAAAAAGGTGCTTGAGATGCGCCGCGACATTTTTAGCGCCATGGGCGTCAATTTTCATCTCAACCAGGAGGTGGGTCGCGACGTGGCTTTTGCCGATCTGCTGAAAAACTATGACGCGGTTTTCCTCGGCGTGGGTACCTACGGTCTGATGGCCGCCGGTCTGGCGGGAGAGAACGCCCCCGGCGTGATTCAGGCGCTGCCGTTTCTGATTGCCAGCACCCGCGAGGTGATGGGGCTTGAAGAGAGCGCCGAGTATCCGCTGACCGACATTAAGGGGAAACGGGTGGTGGTGCTTGGCGGGGGAGATACGGCGATGGACTGTCTGCGTACCGCCGTTCGCCGCGGCGCAGCGAGCGTGACCTGCGCCTACCGTCGCGATGAGCTAAGCATGCCCGGGTCGAAAAAAGAGGTGGTGAACGCGCGGGAAGAGGGGGTGAAATTTGAGTTTAACGTGCAGCCGCAGCGCATTCAGCTCAACCGTAAGGGGCAGGTCTGCGCGGTAGAGATGATCCGCACGAAGATGGGCGAGCCGGGCCCGGACGGCCGCCGTCGGCCGCAGCCGATCCCGGATTCCGGGTTTGAACTTAAAGCCGATGTGCTCATTATGGCGTTTGGCTTTCAGGCTCACGAGATGCCGTGGCTGCGCGGCCACGGGATTAAGCTGGACCGCTGGGGGCAGATAGTGACCGGTGGCAAAGGGCGCGGAACGACGCAAACCAGCCATGACAAAATTTTTGCCGGCGGCGATGCCGTGACCGGGGCGGACCTGGTGGTCACCGCCATGGTTGCCGGGCGGCAGGCGGCCAGCGAGATGCTGACGCAATTCACGGCCCGGGAGGAGATATGACCCGTTTTATCGTTGCCAGTTCGCAGGCCTGCATCGGCTGCCGGACCTGTGAGGTAGCCTGTGCGCTGGAACACGTGGCGCCGGGGGCAGAGTTTCACCCCCGCCTGAAAGTGATGCGCCTCGACGATGTTAGCGTGCCGGTGATGTGTCATCAGTGCGAGAACGCGCCCTGCGTGGGCGCCTGTCCGACCGGGGCGCTAAGTATGGGGGCGGAGAAGGTGGAAGCTGACGGCGGGCGCTGCATTGGCTGCCAGAGCTGCGCGATCGCCTGCCCGTTTGGGGCGATTACCATCGAGGTGAAGGCCGGTCTGACGCCGGTTATCGTTAAGTGCGATCTTTGCGGTACCCGCGAGCGCGGCCCCGCCTGCGTTGACGTCTGCCCGACGGCGGCGCTGAGTATCATGACCGAAGAACAGCTTAACGCGCTGCAAAAGCAGCGCAATATCGCCACCGCCGCGCTGCTGTCGCTGTAAACGTTGCGCCCGGCGGCGCAGAAGCCGCCGGGCAATTTCACGCGCGTTCTGTCAGCAAAAAAAACCGGCTTGCCAGCCGGTTTAGCATTTTTACGCGGGCTACGCGGGGAGCGCATCCATTCGCGCCCACATTTTTTTCGCCACTTTCTGCGCTTCGCGGAATATCGACTCGCAGTCAAAGCTGAACTGGCGATCCTCGTAGATCATCACGCCGTTCACCATGACGCTGCGCACGCTGTTTGCCCCAAGGCCGAAGGCGATATGTCCGGCGATGTTTTCCGCGATCAGCGGCGTCGGCGCCATATAGTCGCAAATAGTGAGGTCCGCTTTATAGCCCGCCTCAAGGCGGCCAAAGTGGGCGTTGAAGTTACGATTCAGCAGTTCATTGCCGTTGCTCAGCGCCTTCGCGAAGCTGTCCGGCCACAGCGGCCCGCCGGCGTCGCGGTGTTTAAAGAAGGCAAACTTCATCTCCTCGAACATGTCGGAACCGATGCCGTCGGTGCCGAGCGCCAGATTGCGCATCTGCGGCAGGCGGGGGTTGTAACCGACGTGGTTGTTCATGTTGGAGCGGGCGTTGTGCACCAGGAAGCCGTCCTGCGCGTTGAGCAGCTCGACGTCGGCATCGGAGATGTACAGGCCGTGGGCAATCAGCGTTTTACTGTTGATAAGGTCGAACTCCGCCAGCCGCACCAGCAGGTCCTTGCCGTAAAGGTGATGGCTGTGAGAGACATCGTAGCGGTCTTCCGCCGCGTGAATATGCAGGCCGCGGCCGGTGGCTTTTAGCGCTTCGCGCAGCATCGCCAGACCTTCATCCGGCACGGTGAACGGGGCATGGGCGCCGATATGGGCCTCGACCAGATAAGGCTGGTCGCCCTTTTCACGCGCGGCGTCGATCTCTCTGGCGAAGCGAATGTTCTCCTCAACGCTGTCGCGCAGCTCGCGGCTGCCAAAGTTGCGGTCGGTGGTTTCGAAGCAGGTCATTCCGCGCAGCCCGATTTTGAGGAAGGCGTTGCGCAGCTGGCTCAAGGAGCCCGCAATATAGTGAGGCGACGCATGATGATCGATCACCGCCGTACAGCCGCTGCGCACGGCCTCCATGGCGCAGATCAGCCCGCTGTAGTAGAGCGACTCCTCGTCCAGCGCCCGGTCAAGGCGCCACCACAGGTTTTTCAGCGTGGAGATAAAGTCCGGGCTGGGGGCGATATTGGCCTGAATCCCCCGGGACAGGCCGGAATAAAAGTGATTGTGGGAGCAGACCATGCCGGGCATCACCAGCTGCCCGCGCATCTCTTTCACCTGCGCCTGCGGATAGCGCTGGCGCAGGCCGGGGCCGACAGCGAGAATTTTATCATTCTCAATGGCGATATCGACGTTCTCCCACACTTTCGCCGGATAGATCTGCGCGGCGGTGGCATTTTTCAGGATCAGGATACTCATACTTCAACGCCTCCCAGAAGATAGCTTTGGTGCTGATGAATATGGCTTATGATGCGGCACATGGCGTCCAACTGGGCCGGTACCTCGCTAAACTGGCCGCGGTCGTTTATTTCCAGCTGCCACGTCTGGTCGTCCTGACGCACTTTGACGCTGGCGCCCGCGACGAAGAAGCCTGGATTGGTGCTGTTGACAAAATCCTGCTCCAGGCTGAACAAGGTGATTTTGTCTTTATACGGTTTTCCCTGCCACGGGCAGAACTGAGCGCAGTTGCCGCATTCGTTGCAATAAGCGTCCAGATGCAGGGTCTGGAAGCGATTCTGGAAGCCCGGGACGGCCACGGAAATATTGGCGCGGTTCGGACAGACGTCGACGCACTTGCTGCACACGTAGTTACACTCCAGGCAGCGGCTGGCTTCCTGCTCGACAAAAGCCTCGCGCTGGTTTTTATCCACCAGGGTGACGGCGATAGCGCCTTTACGCTGGTACACCTTCGCCGGATCGACATTGTTCCAGACTTTATTCCCGTAGCGGCTGGCGATATTTTCCCGGGCCAGGATCGCGTCCGTGGCCCGTCGCGCGTTGCCGATAGCGGAGACGATAGATGAGGGGCCGCGCTGAACGTCGCCGATCAGGAAGACGTTCGGCTTGCTGGTCTCGCCATCGGCGTTGACCACCGGCCAGCCCTGTGGGTCGAGCGGGATCCCCATTGCCGACAGCGCTTCGCCGTCCTGCTGCTCGCCGATGGCGGTAATCAGAGAGTCGACTTGCAGGGTGCGAATCTCATCGGTTTCCACCGGGCGGCGGCGGCCTTTCTCATCCGGCTCGCCGAGCTTCATGACGCGTACGACGAGCGTCCCGTCGGCGTTAAACTGTTCCGGGTTACATAGCCACTCGAAGTCGACGCCGTCGAGCAGCGCCTCATCGTACTCTTCGCGCCAGGCGGGCATCTCTTGCTGCGAGCGGCGATAGACGATGGTCGCGCTCTGCACGCCCGGTACGCGCAGCGCCGCGCGGGCGCAGTCCATCGCGGTATTGCCGGCGCCGACCACGGCCACATGTTTGCCCAGATTCAGCTCGGCGCCGCGGTTAAACTGGCGCAGGAACTGCAGCGATTTATGCACGTTCTGGTTGTCGCCGCCCAGCTTCACGCCGCTGTTTTTATCGGTACCGGTGCCGACCAGCACGTAACGAAAACCTTTCGCCTGCAGTTTTTCCACGCTCAGATGCGGATCGCAGCCGTACTCAATTTTGACGCCGTGGGCGACGACAAAATCGATATCGTGCTGAATAAGCTCGCCGGGAATGCGGAACTGCGGAATGATATTTTGCACCACGCCCCCGGCGTTGGCTTCGCGTTCAAATACCGTGACCGGATGCCCGGCGCGGGCGAGGAAGTAGCCGGCGGCGAGACCGGCAGGGCCTGCGCCGATCACCGCTACCGGGTGCCGGGAGCCGGATCCCGCGGGCTTATGCCAGCGGCTACGGTACTCGTCCCAGCCTTTCTCCAGCGCCACTTTTTTCAGTTCGCGGATGTTGAGCGCGCTGTCGTAATCCAGCCGCGTACAGTTGTACTGGCACTGGTGATCGCAGATATGGCCGGTGATGGCCGGTAAAGCGTTGCGCTGATAGATCAGCTCCAGCGCGTCGGCGTAGCGATGCTCGCCCAGCAGGCGGATATACTCCGGAATATCCTGCTTGATGGCGCAGGCCGTCACGCAGGGGGCGACGTAGCAGTCCAGCAGCGGCAGCGGCTCGCCGGTATCAATGCGCTCTTCCGGCTTCCACTGTTTCTGGGTGTAGTCCATGCTCACCGCTTTTTCCGCCAGCGCGTTGAGGCGCTCGACGTCGATCTGCGTCATGTTCCAGCCGTCGGCTTTCTCCAGCTCGCGCATGCACTCGCTCAGGCGCAGATATCCTCCCGGCTTCAGCAGGTCGGTGGCCATGGTGATAGGGCGAATGCCGGTGTCGAAAATCTCGCGAATGTTGAGCTGGCTGGCGCCGCCGGAGTAGGAGATCGGCAGCTTGCCGTCAAACGCCCGCGAGAGCAGGGCGGCCACGTTGATAGAGAGCGGGAACAGCGCGCGCCCGGACATATACATTTCATCTCCCGGCAGCGCGCCTTTGTTGTTGATGGTGCCGAGGGTGTTGGTCAGCTTGACGCCAAAGCCGAGGCTGCGCGCTTTCGCCAGCGCCATCAGGCGCGTCAGCATCTCCAGCGCCCGGTCGATCTTAAGGTCGTGATCAAACGACGCTTCGCTAAGGCCGATATAGCCGAAGCCGCAGGTGTCGAGGATCTCGCGCACGCGCGGATAGCCGAGCAGGGTTGGGTTGAGCTTCACAAAGGTATTGAGGTTTTTCTCCGTCAGCATATAGCGACAGATGGCTTCGATCTCGTCCGGCGGGCAGCCGTGCATCGTCGAGAGGGTGACGCCCTGGACCAGCCTGGCCGGTATGCGCTGCGCCAGGTTGTCCAGCCCGTCTTTGCGTGCGCAAGTTGGCAGGCTGTCGATAAAGGTTTTATTTTGCAGCCAGCGGTTCAGCGTGTCGCGGTACTGGGCGAATTTAGGATGGGCGGAGGCGTCCATCATGTTGTCGATAAATTCCTGCATTGGCGGCTGCTTAATACCATCAAGGTTGTAGCCGACGCTCATATTGAAAATAAACGACTTGCTCTCTTTATTCGTCGCCAGCGGAAAGATCTGCTCCAGCAGATGCAGAGCGAACCAGGCTTTCAGGTACTCATCCCAGGCTTTTTTCAGGGTAAATTCAGTGGACCACTCGGTATTGAAGCACTCATCTTCCGCGTCGATACAGGGCTTTTCCAGCTCCAGACGATCAAGGATCTGTACGGTTTTCAGCTCGATAAACCGCCCGCCGGTTAGCCAGGCGGTAATGATGTTTTGCGCCAGCTGGGTATGCGGCCCGGCAGCGGGGCCGAGAGGCGTGGCGCAGCTTTCGCCAAATACGCCGATCGAACGCTGCGCCTGCGGCGAATAAAACTGTTGTTCAGGAATGCCAAAAATAGATCCCTGACTCTGATACTCATCGAAAATGCGCGTTAACAGCTCCTCAAACGGCACGGGACGCATTATATCTCCCATAACCCTCTCCTTAGATATCATTGTAAGATCGACATTGCCGGTGGTAATAATCCCGACGGATAAAGAAAGAGGAGCAACAATCACACCAGTTATTCAAACGGCGGCGGCGGAATAATTAATTTGTGAACCAGGTCGAAACTCAACGCCGCGGCGTGAATAATTCCATAGCGGGTAAATGAGAACTCAAATCAATACGCTTTATCATTCGGCGAGATTTCTCAAAATCAGATCCGGAATATCAGAATGATAATTTATGTCGGCTATTCGGCGGTGATTTCAGCGGGCGGTGGGAATTTGGCCCGGTGGTTGACGAAATAATCGGCGCGATAGCCCAATTTCAACGTCGCCAGGGCTAACAAAATGACCTGATTCACAATTCGCGATAAAAAACGGCGGGGCAGTATAAATATTGCATAGCCATAATCGGTCGCTGCGACGGTATTTTCAACGGAGGGTGAGCTCTCAAACTGAGAAGCCGGTCGACATCGCAGACAATCCCCAAAACCGTAAAAGAAATTGCCTTTGAGGTTGGTATGAATATTTTCGCAGAAGCAGCACGGCTTGAAGAACAGAACTGCCCCTTTGCCCTCGCGCAGATTGTCGAAAGTCGGGGCTCCACTCCCCGACACGCCGCTCAGATGCTGATCCGTGAGGACGGTTCGATTGTGGGCACCATTGGCGGCGGGATGGTGGAACGTAAAGTTATTGATGCGGCGCAGGCGGCGCTGCGCGAGCGGGAATCGCGAATGTTTCACGGCCGCATGGCGCGCACCGGCAGCGACGCCGTGGGCTCCGACTGCGGCGGCGCGATGTCGGTATACATCAGCGTTCATGGCCTGCGCCCGCGCCTGCTGCTGGTCGGCGCCGGGCACGTTAACCGCGCGGTTGCCCACGCCGCGGCGCTGCTGGATTTTGATATCTGCGTCGGCGATACCTACGCCGCAAGCCTCTGTCCCGATGCTTTCCCCGCTTCGGCGCGGCTGGCGCATGCTGCCAGCTTCACGGATGTGGTGGACGCGATGGCGGTACGACCGCAGGATTTCGTGCTGATTGCCACCAACAACCAGGATCGCGAGGCGCTGGACAGGCTGATAACCCAACCGGTGGCGTGGCTGGGGCTGCTGGCCAGCCGGCGAAAAGTGCAGGCCTTTGTACGTCAGATGCGGGAGAACGGCGTGCCGGAAGCGGATATCAGCCGCCTGCGGGCGCCGATTGGCTATGACATCGGCGCCGAGACGCCAAACGAGATCGCCATCAGCGTGCTGGCGGAGATCCTGCAGGTGAAAAACGGCGCGCCGGGGGGGCTGATGAACCAGGTTAAACAGGCGGGTCGGCAGGAATATGCCGTGGAGGCGGCGGAAATCTGAGGTTCTGCCAGGGGAAATGTTGCCGGGAGGTTCCCGGCAACCCGTGGCGTACAGCTTACTGGCTAATCATGGTGCCGGTTTTCCCTTCAATACCCTCTTTGGCTTTGCTTAACATGGTGATCAGCGCCTGGCGTCCCGGCCGGGAGCGGGCGAAGGCGGCGGCGGCTTCCACTTTTGGCAGCATTGAGCCTTTGGCAAAGTGACCCTCTGCGATAAAGCGTTCGGCATCGCGCAGGGAGAGGTTATCCAGCCACTGCTCCTCAGGTTTACCGAAGTTGATCGCCACCTTTTCCACGGCGGTGAGAATGATCAGCAAGTCGGCGTCGATCATCTCCGCCAGCTTCGCGCTGGCCCAGTCCTTGTCGATAACCGCGCTGGCTCCGCGCAGATGGTTACCCTCGCGAATCACCGGAATGCCGCCGCCGCCGACGGTGATCACCACGTGGCAGTCATCCATCAGCGCTTTTACCGTTTGTTTCTCGATAATATCTACCGGCATGGGCGACGCGACGACGCGACGGTAGCCGCGCCCGGCATCCTCTTTCATGATGTAGCCGTTTTGGCTCAGCTTCTCAGCCTCTTCTTTGCTGAAGAATGAGCCGATGGGCTTGGTCGGATTAAGAAATGCCTTATCGTTAGCGTCCACTTCCACCTGGGTTATCAGGGTCGCCACTGGAATATCCAGCTGGCGCGTGAGCAGTTCTTCACGAATCGCGTTCTGCAGGTCGTAGCCGATGTAGCCCTGGCTGAGAGCCACGCAGACCGACATCGGTAGCATCGGTGTGTGGGCTTCGGTTTTTGCCGCGGCCTCGAAGGCCTGATTAATCATGCCCACCTGCGGGCCGTTGCCGTGAGTGACCACCACCTGGTGACCAAGGGAGATAAGATCGACGATCGTCCGGGCGGTGTGCTGTACGGCCCGCATCTGTCCGGCGAGATCGTCGCCCAGCGCATTCCCGCCGAGAGCGAGAACAATTTTTTTACTCATAGCTTCCTCTCATTACGTTTCTGTTCCGCTGACGGTCTGGTGAGCGGTGGAAAAAGGTTGTCGGCGTAAAAAGCGGCCCTGTCCGGCGATGCCGGTAAAGGTGCCGTTATCAAAGATCACTCTGCCGTGGGAGAGCGTCTGGCGAATCGCGCCCTGGCAGATAAAGCCTTCATAGGGTGAATAGTCTGCGTTGTCGTGCAGCATGGCATGGCGGATGGTGGTCGTACGCTGTGGATCGATGATAACCACGTCGCCATCGGCGCCGGGCGCCAGCAGACCCTTCTGCGGCCACAGACCAAACAGCTTCGCCGGATTGGCGCTGGTGAGCGCCACAAAGCGCTCGGGGGTGATGCGCCCGCTCATCACGCCGTGCGAGAACAGCAGCAACAGGCGGTTTTCTACTCCGGGCAGACCGTTCGGACAGCGGCTAAAGTCGCCGCCGGAGATCTGCCTGCGCTGCTGGGCAGAGAAAGCGCAGTGGTCGGTGGCGACCGTGTCAATATCCCCATCATGGATGCCGCGCCATAGCGCATCGTTATTACTGGCGTTGCGCAGGGGAGGGCTGAGCAGGTAGTTAAGCGCATCTTCACGCTCGTAGCAGCGCTCGTCGAGCAGCAGATACTGCGGGCAGGTCTCTACCCACACCGGCTGGTGGCGTCTTCTGGCAAGACGTAGATACTCCAGGCCCAGGGCGTTGGAAAGATGAACAATATAGAGCGGCGCGTTTCCCGCCAGCCTGGCGAGGTTGATCGTTCGGGCGATGGCTTCCGCCTCGCACTCCAGCGGGCGGCTCAGGGCGTGATAGCGCGGCGCGGTTTTACCGGCGTTGATAAATTCCGCCCGGCGCTGGGCGATGGCGGCATCGTTTTCCGGATGGACCGTCGTCAGCGCGCCGGCGCGCTGCAGGTGGCGCATTGCCTGCAGCAACTCGTCATCGTTAAGTTTGTACTGGTAGGTCAGATAGAGCTTAAAGCTGCTGATGCCGCTATCCACCATCATCGGGATCTCGTCGAGAATGCCGTGGTTAACGTGCTGGATAACGCCGTGAAAACTGTAGTCGATAACGGCTTTATAGGCGGCGTAGCCGCGATAGACTTCGAACTGGTGGCGCAGGTGGCAGCCGACGGGGCCAAAGCCCATATGATCAACAATGGTGGTGGTGCCGCCGCAGGCCGCGGCCCGGGTGCCGGTAAAGAAATCATCGCAGCTGCGGGCGAGACCCACGTCAATATTTAAATGGGTATGAACGTCGACGCCGCCGGGCATCACGTAGCAGCCCTCGGCGTCAATTACTTCGCAGGGTTGTTCGGCCTCAATTGAATCGGCAAGGCGCTTGACGAGGCCATCTTCGATAAGCAGGTCCTGCTTCACCTGGCCGTCGGCGTTGACGACGAGGCCATTTTTAATCAGTACGCGCATAGAAACCTCAACATACCGCCGCAGAGCGCGGCGGCAGACAGGACGAACAATTACTCCGTTGCCAGCCAGCTCAGCGGGATGGCGGCATACATTGCGGCGCAGGTCACCAGATGCGATTTCCAGGTTTTCTCATTCGGCGCATGCGCTTCCGGCTCTTTCCCTGGCCCAAAGCCGATAACCGGAATGCCGTGGCGGCCCATAATGGAGACGCCGTTGGTGGAGAAGGTCCACTTATCCACCACCGGCGCTTTGCCGAACAGCCCTTCATAGGCGTTGCTCAGGGCGCGGACGGTAAAGTGGTTCTCTTCCACTTTCCAGGTCGGGAAGTAGCATTCGGTCGGGTAGACCAGGCCAGTCCAGGAGGGACGCTCGTAGTTGTACATCGAGACCACCGCGGCGGCTTTTTTCACTGCCGGCAGCGCGCGGATCTCATCCAGCGCGCCTTCCCAGGTTTCGCCCCAGGTCAGACGGCGGTCAATGGAGACGGCGCAGCTATCCGCTACCGCGCAGCGGCTCGGCGAGGTGAAGAAAATCTCGGAAACGGTCAGGGTGCCTTTGCCGAGGAATTCGTCATCGCCCAGCTTGTGCGAAAGCTGTTCCAGCTCGGTGAGAACGGGCGCCATTTTGAAGATGGCGTTATCGCCGCGCTCCGGGGCGGAGCCGTGGCAGCTGACGCCCTGAACTTCCACGCGGATCTCCATACGCCCGCGCTGGCCGCGGTAAATCTGGCAGTCGGTGGGTTCGGTGCTGACGACAAATTCAGGACGAATGCCGGATTGTTCAATAATGTACTGCCAGCACAGGCCGTCGCAATCCTCCTCCTGAACGGTACCGGTCACCAGCAGGGTATATTCATCTTCCAGGCCCAGATCTTTAATGATTTTACCGGCGTAAACCATGGAGGCCATTCCGCCCTCCTGGTCAGACGCGCCGCGTCCGCCGATCAGCTCATCGGTCTCCATACCTTCGTACGGGTCAAAGTTCCAGTTTTTGATATTGCCAATACCGACGGTATCAATGTGCGCATCCATTGCCAGCAGACGCGGACCGTGGCCGATGTAGCCCAGCACGTTGCCCATCGGATCGATTTCAACTTTATCGAAGCCGACTTTTTCCATCTCTTCTTTAATGCGGTGTACCACGCGCTTCTCATCGCTGCTTTCGCTGGGGATAGCGATCATATCGCGCAGGAAACGGGTCATCTCTTTTTCGTACTGTTTTGATTTTGCCAGGATTGCGTTGAACGGAATTTGCTTAGCCATAACGATGTTCTCCAGTTCTGAATACGGACTTCCCGCGCGGCGGGAGGAATTTTGCTAAGTCGGCTATTGCGCCGCCGGATGCCTGCCTTCCCAGACGACTTCGCGATAGTGCTTAACGTCGGTGTCGCCTTCGGTGCTAATCACCAGCACCACGGAGCGGCTGTCCAGCTTGAGCTTGTGCATCAGGGCTTCGCGCTGCGGATGGAAATGAATCGCCGCCAGCAGGCCGAGACCGACGGCGCCGGATTCGCCGGAAATAATGCGCGGATCCTGGCCCGCTGGGTTTCCCAGTACCCGCATGCCGAGGGCGGCGACGGCGTCCTGACAGGAGACGAACTGCGTGGCGCAGTTGCGCAGCACTTCCCAGCCCAGCGGGTTAGGCTCACCGCAGGCAAGGCCGGCCATAATGGTGGCCATATCGCCGCTGACGTTGACCATCTGGCCCTTCAGCGCAGAGCGATAGAGGCAGTCGGCTAGCTCCGGCTCGACGATAATGGAATGGAGATGCTTTGCGCCGTAGACGTCGGCCAGATAGCCCAACACGCCGCCGGCCATCGCCCCCACGCCGCCCTGCAGGAGCACGTGCGTCGGACGAGCGATACCCATTGAGGAGAGCTGTTCTACCGCTTCATCAGCGAGGGTGGCGTAGCCCTGCATAATCCAGGTCGGAATTTTTGTGTAACCTTCCCAGGCGGTGTCCTGCACCACCTCCCAGCCGTTTTTCTGCGCGGTCTGCATGGTAAAGCGGACAGTGTCGTCGTAGTTCATGTCGGTGACGATACACTCGGCGCCGAGGCGCAGTATGGCGTCAACCCGCTCCTGCGCGGAGCCTTTCGGCATATAGATGACGGCGTTCTGGCCTAACTGACGGGCTGCCCACGCCACGCCGCGGCCGTGGTTGCCGTCGGTCGTGGTGGCGAACGTCATCTTCTCTTTGATGCTGGATTTGAGCGTTTCGAAGGAGAGATCGTTGATATCTAAATGATATTTTTCACACAGCAGCCGGGCGATAGCATAAGAGCCGCCGAGCATTTTGAAAGCGTTGAGGCCAAAGCGCCGGGATTCATCTTTAACGAGGATTTTTTGTACGCCAAACAGGGCGGAAAGCTCGTTCAGCGCCACCAGCGGCGTAGGCTGATAGCCGGCGATCTTTTGATGAAAGCGGCGAGCCTGCTGCGCCTGCTGGCGCGAAAACTGCGGTGATGTCTCTCCGTTAAAAAAACGGTTTTCGGCAATATCCATTTTCAGTGAGAAAGCAGACATACTCGATCCTTATCCTTTTTGAAATGCGAAAGTCGTGGGGCTGGCCCGCAGGCCAGCCTGGGGATTATTTGATGCGTTTCTGCGCTTCCTTGAGCAGCTGCTCCAGCACCTTGCCCGGGTTCGCGTATTTGCGGCAGACGATCATCGCGGCGATGATGTACGGCTTCCAGCTGGCCTCTTTGTAGGTCGGGATCCGGTACTTCTCGAAGACGCCCTCGGTGACTTCGCCCGCGTCGCAGGAGACGCCGGTGATATCCGCCGGCAGGCAGTGCATATACAGCGCTTCACCGTCGCGGGTGTGCTTCATCATCTCTTCCGTACAGTGCCAGTCTTTATGGCCAGCGTTCTGCTCAAGGCAGGCTTTCTCCAGCGCCTTCAGCCCTTCATGGTCATTTGCGCGCAGCAGCTCGGTGCGTTTTTCCATTACCTTGTACGGAGCCCAGGATTTCGGATAGACGATATCGGCGTCTTTGAATGCTTCTTCCATGCTGTTTACCTGGCGGAAGCTGCCGCCGGAAGCTTTGGCGTTGTTTTTTGCCACTTCAATAACGTCCGGGATCAGGTCGTAACCTTCCGGGTGGGCGAGGGTAACGTCCATTCCGAAGCGGGTCATCAGGCCGATAATGCCCTGCGGTACCGAGAGCGGTTTGCCATAGCTCGGCGAATAGGCCCAGGTCATAGCGATTTTCTTGCCCTTCAGGTTCTCCAGCGAACCGAAGTGCTCGCGCAGCCAGGCGAGATCGGCCATGGATTGCGTCGGGTGGTCGATATCGCACTGCAGATTGATCAGCGCCGGACGCTGCGGCAGGACGCCCTGCTTGTGGCCGTCATCCAGCGCTTCGCCTACCTCACGCATGTAGGCATTGCCCGCGCCAAGGAACATGTCATCGCGGATGCCGATGGCATCGGCGCAGAAGGAGATCATGTTGGCGGTTTCACGGACCGTTTCGCCGTGGGCAATTTGCGATTTTCCCTCATCCAGATCCTGCTGGGCCAGACCTAACAGGTTGAGCGCGGAGGCATAGGAGAAACGGGTGCGGGTTGAGTTATCGCGGAATACGGAAATACCTAATCCGCTATTAAACACTTTGGTGGCGATATTTTCATCGCGCAGGGTTTTCAGCGCGGCGGCGACATCCAGCACCTGCTTCAGCTCATCCGGCGATTGCTCCCAGGTCAGCAAAAAGTCTTTCTCACTGAGATGAGAGTTAAGTTTATTGATATCCTTAATCAGTTCGTTAACAGTTTTCATGTTTCAATCCTGGTCGTGAATGACGGCTTAATGATTGCTGTGCGGTCGGATATGCAGAGTTGCCGAATTAGCGACTGCCAGCGCTGTATAATCACTAACAATAAGCGTGCCAAATCCTCCGCAAGAGGCGACGGTCAAAATTGAATGGTTGAGATTATGCTAACTCGGTCACGAATTCAGGCGTGTTTCTCCGGCAGGGAAACGCTGACATTTGTGCCACTGGCGTCAATTCCAGCAGTACAGGCAAGGGAGGGCGCAGTGAATAATACGATTATCATCTTCACACTGCGCCAATATGATAAAATCCGCTGTGAATTTATCATATTGATAAGGAACTGTGATAGCTATTGCATATTTAAGATAAGGTGGGGGGATCGGCCCTATCTATATCAATGCTCGCCGCTAAAGGGAGTGGTATCATTCTTCATAGATAAATAAAACCGCCTCGCTCGATGCCGATCAGGTGAGCAATAATAGAAGGCCGATATACATGATACCGTCCAAAGCACCTTCCATTTTAATGCAGATTCAGCCTACAATTCAGAAGTTTGCAAGGATGTTGTCCAGCGTACTACAGTTGGAGGTTGAGATTGTCGATAACGAATTATACCGCGTTGCGGGAACCGGGGCTTATAGTAAGCAGATTGGCTATAAATTAAATTCAAATTCACGGCTTCTTCGTTACATTATTGAAACACAGAGCGAAAAGGTCGTCACCCATTCCCGCTTCGATCCTCTCTGCAAAGATTGTAACAATAAGGACAAGTGCGAAGAGAAAGCGTTCCTCGGCACTCCGGTGATGTATCACGACCGCTGCGTTGGCGTTATTAGCCTGGTGGCGCTAACCCGCGAGCAGCAGGAACGTATTAATGAGAACATTCAGGAATTTTCAGATTATGTTCGCCACGTCTCCAGCATATTCGTTTCCCGCTTTTTACAGGAACGGGCGGTTGGCGATAATATCCACAAAATATTTTTAACCATGATTGAAAATATGGACCAGGGCGTGTTGGTGGTAGGCAACGATCAAAAAGTTAAATTTGCCAACCAGGCCGCGCTGAAAATAATGAGCGTGACGCAGGGCCACGTTATTGGCAAGTCCATCCAGTTTCAGCCTTTGACCTTCGAAGATAATTTCAAGCACGGCCATATGCAGCACATTATCTCCTTTGACGATCGCAAGGAGCTCATTATCGGCCAGCTGCACGCGGTGCAGGATCAATGGCTGTTTTTAATGGCCTTTCACCAGTCGCACTCTTCTGGCGATTTCAGCTGCGGGCAGGAAGGGCCGCAAATTGAAGCGATGGTTGGCGAGTGTCGGCCTATGCGGCAGTTGAAAAAGCTCATCAGCCGCGTGGCGCCAAGCCCGTCCAGCGTGATGATAGCCGGCGAGAGCGGGACCGGGAAAGAGGTTGTTGCCCGCGCTATCCATAAGCTCAGCGACCGCCACACGAAGCCCTTTATCGCCATTAACTGCGCCGCCATACCCGAGCAGCTACTGGAGAGTGAACTGTTCGGCTACGTGAAGGGAGCGTTTACCGGCGCATCGGCTAACGGTAAGACCGGCCTGATTCAGGCGGCCAACAGCGGAACGCTATTCCTGGATGAAATTGGCGATATGCCGCTCACCCTGCAGGCCAAGCTGCTGCGGGCCATCGAATCACGAGAGATTCAGCCGGTAGGCGCCAGCCATCCGGTTCAGGTCGATATCCGCATTATTTCCGCAACCAATCAAAACCTTGACCAGTACATTGCGGAAGGGAAGTTCCGCGAAGATCTCTACTATCGCCTGAACGTCATCCCGCTGCGTCTGCCGCCGCTACGCGAACGCCAGGACGACATTGAGCTACTGATTCACTATTTTCTGCATTTGCATACCGGTCGGCTCAACCTGGTTTACCCCGGCGTCGCGCAGGATGTGATCGATTTCCTCAAACGCTACCGCTGGCCGGGCAATATTCGCGAACTCAGCAATTTGATGGAGTACCTGGTCAACGTGGTGCCCTCGGGCGAGATTATCGATATGTCCCTCCTGCCGCCCAATCTGTTGAGCAGCGGTGAACTGGCGAGCCAGCCGACAGCGCCTGTTTCAGCGGCAGCGACCATCGCCCAGGAGGAAAACGTAACGGCGCTGGAAGAGATGGAGCGGCAGATGATCCGTGACGCCCTCTCTCGCTACAGTAATAAAAAGCAGGCAGCGGACGAGCTGGGTATCGGCATCGCCACGCTGTATCGCAAAATAAAGAAATATTCGCTGGCGGCGGGTCAGAACTGACGGGAACGGCGGCAATAAAAAAATCCACGCGAGCGCGTGGATTTTATGGAGGGCATGACGGCGAAGAAAAGCTTACACGTTGAACAGGAAATTTTGTGTTTAATTTATTGATTTTTTTTATATAAGTTCAATTATCTCATTTCCGGTTACTGCTCCTGCCAGTGTATACACCGTGGCTGAATCCGATAAGGGAACCATTCGCTATAAAGACCGGGAAGGCCAGAGTACGACTGATGAACGTTATGCTTATGACCGACAATGGTACAGAAAATACTCCTGGTCAGGTGAATGGTCCGAACATCAACTGAAGAATGGTCAGGCAGGGATAGCGGAAATTGCTGCTGCACCCGTCGCACAACAGTTCGAAAAGTTAAGCTCACTCTCTCCCTTGTTTGTCGGTCGCGGGTTTAATCCAAAAAACAGGGCCGAAATTGCATACCGTGCTGCAAGTCTGGCGCTTGACCCGGATATCAGTCCTGACACGGTGCTCACTCTGTCAGGTACGGTAACTCACCATCAAAAGACGGTGTTGGTTGACTATGAGTTGCCGGAGTCTGCCGTTGGCTTTGTGATGGGGCACAACATGCTTGATGAGTACTGGGATACGGACAAACATTCGTCAATGTTCCGCCCCGGTAACAGGATGGACTCCCGGTCAGGCGCAAATGGAAGACTGCCGCGACAGGATATTTCCAGCCGGGTCACCGGCCCGATTCTGGCGCATCTGCATCATAATTTTGCCACGGCGTGGTGTAGAGAAACCGGCCAGGACCTGCTGACTCTCCGCAATGCTGCCGTTGTGGCTAAAAACCTGAAACCAAGACCTGTCCACGGTACCCCGCTGCTGGCACAGTTATTACGTACTCAGGCGCAGGCAGGGAAACATGATATTGAAACGCTCTATCTGAAAGCGGTGAATAATGCGACGCAGTTTATCTATATTGAAAATCAGTATTTTCGCTGGCCGCCGCTGGCAGAATTAATTAATCAGGTTGCGGAAAGACAGAGTAAAGTGGGGCGCGAACTGCATCTGTTTGTTGTGACTAACGTAACCGATGAAGGCATTGGTGCGGGAACGGTGAATACCCAGCGTATGCTTGAGACGCTGGGCCAGGCAAACACCATCCCTGAAGTGACTAAACTGCGTAAGGTCGGACAACTCAGCAACGAAACGTTTGGTGGTTCTGTTGGCTATATCGACCCTGGAGAAATCAATAAACGTAACCGCGAGATGAGTGAGAAAATTGCTGACTTTAAAAAGAAGGCAGATGAAATTCAGAGCAGTGAAATACTGCCGGAGGAGCGCCCGGGATTGAAGGTTCATATCTGCTCGCTGGTGGCACCGGACTCACCGCCGGATGAGTGGATGCCGGTGTATATTCACTCCAAGCTGATGATTGTGAATGATGTGTTTACCACGCACGGTTCAGCCAATATCAACTCGCGGAGTATGCAGGTGGACAGTGAAATGAATATTGCCCATGAATGGGCCAGCGTGACGCGGGATTTACGGCGGCGGTTGTGGAATCTGCATACAAACGGGAAGGGGGGGCAGGATAATGCGAAAGATGCGTTTAAGGCATGGGGGGATCTTTTGGATAAAAATGAGACCCATCAGGATTCAAAAAAAGAACAACCGGAGGCTTCTCTGATTAAATTCCTTTATAACAAACCAACGCTGAGCGATCTGGACTGATGAAAAGACTCTTGCTTTTATCCTGTCTGCTGCTGGTCGCCTGTGATCAGAGCAATACCCACAAGGATGCGCCGATGAACCCGCTGACTGATATTAACGCCCGGCTGGCGTTTACCTGTAAACACCAGATTATTCCTGAAACGTCTGCTGATACCGATGTGCTGTTTAAATATGCCCGCTGGTTGCAGAAAAACAACCTGATTAACCGGGATAAAACGGTGGATGCGGAGATTGCGCGACTGTACCGTATCGCGGCGGAAAACGGGCATTACAAAGCCAGTATTAACCTGCAGAACGGGGCGCTGCGCGGGCGTTTTTCACTGAGCAGCCATGAGCGTCTGCGTCTGAGTCAGCGGTTGATAGATGCGAAGATAGCGGCCGGTTATTACTTTATTGCCATCTATCTGGAGCACGGTGCGGCAGGACTGGCGCAGGATCCGGAGATGGCGCTGCGCTACTATCGTAAGGCAGCGGATGAGGGGAGTCCTCAGGCTCAGGCGTATATAGGTAAAAAACTGGCACCAGCCGATATTGCCCCGGATATATCCCTTCAGATGCGTCGTTGTGCGGCTGAACAAGGAGAGGGGCGTGCGGCCAATGCGCTGGCGAATGCTCTCGCTGTTGACAAAAAATATTCGGAGGCAGTTGAAGCATTCCAGTTGGGCGTTGAAGCAGGAGATTCAGGTTCTGCCAGTTTCCTTGAACATGGATTTGCCGGGCCTGAACCAACGGACAGACTCTATTACCTTGCTCAGCAGAAGGATCCAGAGCGCGCCCGGCGCTACGAGCAAATAGGCGCTGTGCTGGCAAAATACTCCTGGGCCCATCCCACCGTCCCCGAAATCAACGATATCGTCCCGCTGCCACCCGCGCCGCTCCCTGAGTGGGACGGCAAACTGAAGTGGCTGGAAGAGTGGGAGGCCAATATCCCGCCGCCAAAACCTGGCGCAGCACTGATAGCGAAACTGGCGAAAGCGAAACAGCTGAACCCGGCGACAGGCAGACCGTTGCCGACATCACCGGATTTTGACAAGGACAGCGTGGCGCAGTTGCTGTGTCGCAGCGGCGAACCGTGCCCGAAAAGCGGCTACTGGCAACCGGCGTGGATACCGCACGAAGGGGTTGGCGATAACACCATCCGTTATTTCAGGGAGGGGGAAATTATGCCGACGCAGACGGTAGATATCATTCGTCCACGCCCCTGGCCGCTGCGCGATAAATGGCAGCGGGAAGAGCAGCAGGTGCACTGGCGACTGGTGGGCGAGGCGTAAGTCTCTTCCGGCGGTGAGTTATCGCTGGCGCTAATGCACAGAAATCGTGGAAATGGAGTGACGGAATGAAAGGGATAGTGATGTGGGGTGTGGTGGGTTGCCTGCTGTTGGTGGGCTGCGATCAGAGCAGTGTCCTGGTTTCTGTAAACAAGGATGTCCCCATGAACCCGCTGACTGATATTAACGCCCGGCTGGCGTTTACCTGTAAACACCAGATTATTCCTGAGACGTCTGCTGATACCGATGTGCTGTTTAACTATGCCCGCTGGTTACAGAAAAACAACCTGATTAACCGGGATAAAACGGTGGATGCGGAAATTGCGCGACTGTACCGTATAGCGGCAGAAAACGGACATTATAAAGCCAGTATTAACCTGCAGAACGGGGCGCTGCGCGGGCGTTTTTCACTGAGCAGCCATGAGCGTCTGCGTCTGAGTCAGCGGTTGATAGATGCGAAGGTTGCGGCCGGTTATTACTTTATCGCCATCTATCTGGAGCACGGCGCGGCGGGACAGGCGCAGGATCCGGAGATGGCGCTGCGCTACTACCGCAAGGCGGCGGATGAGGGGAGTCCTCAGGCCCAGGCTTATGTCGGTGAAAAATTGTTTCCGGCCAAAATGGCACCACAGGTAGCCATACAAATGTTCCACTGCGCAGCTGAACAGGGTGAGGGGACAGCGGCTAAATCATTAGGAATAATGCTTACAATCGATGAAAAATACCAGGAAGCAGTTGAAGCATTCCAGTTGGGCGTTGAAGCAGGAGATTCAGGTTCTGCCAGTTTCCTTGAACATGGATTTGCCGGGCCTGAACCAACGGACAGACTCTATTACCTTGCTCAGCAGAAGGACCCCGAGCGCGCCCGGCGCTACGAGCAAATAGGTGATGTGCTGGCAAAATACTCCTGGGCCCATCCCACCGTCCCCGAAATCAACGATATCGTCCCGCTACCACCCGCGCCGCTCCCTGCGTGGGACGGCAAACTGAAGTGGCTGGAAGAGCGCGAGGCCAATGTGCCGCCGCCGAAGCCCAGCACAGCGCTGATAGCGGAGCTGGCGAAAGCGAAACAACTGAACCCGGCGACAGGCAGACCGTTGCCGACATCACCGGATTTTGACAAGGACAGCGTGGCGCTGTTGCTGTGCCGCAGCGGCGAACCGTGCCCGAAAAGCGGCTACTGGCAACCGGCGTGGATACCGCACGAAGGGGTTGGCGATAACACCATCCGTTATTTCAGGGAGGGGGAAATTATGCCGACGCAGACGGTAGATATCATTCGTCCACGCCCCTGGCCGCTGCGCGATAAATGGCTGCGGGAAGAGAAGCCGGTGCACTGGCGACTGGTGGGCGAGGCGTAAGTCTCTTCCGACAGTGAGTTACCGCAGGCGTTAATACATAGAAATTTAAGGAAAGAATCTTATGCACAAATTTTTAATTGTCTTTTTATTTGTTTCTCAGGAATAGCGGCGGGGCAGGATAATTTAGAAGACTTTAATCATTCTCCCAAATGGGTGGATTCGGCTGGCGGGATAAACCCGGATCCGGGTTTGATGAAGTATTTTCAGAATATAAAATTTGCCTGTCATAACGCGTCTGGATTCACACCTGAAGAAAGTCAGATTGCTGCAAAGTCGTTCAGTGAACTGGTTCAGTATACTTCTGAGGGGGATCAAATAAAGGATTTCTGGTACAACCCTGAACATAAACAAAAACGTGAAGGACTGCTTGCTACAGCAATAAAAGCCGGGAGCTGGAAGGCCGCATATGTGAATAGTGTCTGGGCAATAAAATATCCGGATGCGGAGACTCCGGCAGATGTTGCTTCCACCAAACTCCGCGAACTCGTATCTCAGGGCATCCCCATTGCTGCATACAAATATGCGACGTATTTGTTTGGTCGAGACGATGAATCGATGTACTACTTGTATGCTGAAGCCATCAAGCGTGGCAGTCCACAGGCCATGTCAGCAGTAGGAGGAACTATTGTTGTCAGGGTTCAGGAACTGCACCCATTAGGTAGGCAGTTACTTGAATGTGCTGCAGGGCAAGGTTATGCGGAGGCTTACGATCATCTTGGTTTGCTTGCCGACATGGAAGGCAGGAGATTAGATGCCTATCGTTTGTGGGAAAAAGGTATTAATGAAGGATGTGAAGGGTGCATCCGCAGAATGAGTAATCTGGCTAAAGTTCGGCGTGGCTATTCTGCGGATGTGCCGATGATGGAGTTGATGCCCGAACTTACGAAGATTAAAAAATTCAATGAAAATAATTTTTTCTATCAATTGACTGAATTACCAGATTTCTATCGTAGTCTGCCGGATGAATTGGTTTTTCATCTAAAAGATTCCGAACTTTTAAGTCTGCTTAAGCTGGAGAAAGTTTCTCGTATGTTATAACCCTGAAACTGAGAAAGTGGCAGCGAACAAATTTTGGTAATTATTACAGCCATTTATTTTCCTTTAACTCAACAAGGTTGAAATAAATTCATGAAAGGAATTATTCGTACAGGCGATACGCATACCGGGGGCGGGAAAGTGCTCAGTGGTTCCACTAACATGAAATTTGGTGGTATCGGCGTGGCGCGACTGGGAGATCCCGTCAGCTGCCCGATCAAAGGTCATGGTCCAACCGTTATCGCTGAAGGACATCCCACTTTTAAGGATCATGGCGTACCCGTCGCATTCCATGGTCACCGTTGTGCCTGTGGTTGCACGTTGATTTCAAGCCTGCCACAAGCGACGGTACGCTAAATATGCCTGTAAACCTGAAACAAATTCCGCCGCCTGCCGCCCGACCTGCCTTTCCTAAATGGTGGGTGTGGCTGTTACTGCTTTTGGGTGGGTTACTGGCTGGTACTGCCTGGGCAATCCTGGTCAACAAAGAGACGTCTGAGATAAATGCAGCAGAATTTTGGGAAATAGCGCTGGTGTTTCCGGCATTGTTCTGGTTGATCCTGCTGATGTTGCGTATTGCCTGGTATAAAGGTCTACAGGCAACGGCTGATGGCAGTAATAAAGAACGTGAACAGATTATTCAACGTGAAATCCGAAGGGGTCGGCGTTCCCTGGCCGTGCTGGGCGTCAGTTTGCGTAGTGCGTTACGTGAGCCTGACGACCTGGATGGTCAGATGCAGTGGAATGCGCTACAGGAAAAGACCCAGGCTTTAAAAACCCAGGCTTCCTGGCAAAGTAATGAAGGTATACGGCATAGTCGGCTGATTCGCATTGGCAACGAGACGGCAGAACAATTGTTGAGCAGAGAGTTAAGCGGCATGCTGAAAGAACTGAGTCATGTGCTGACTTCTGTACCCGCTGATGTGCCGCTGGCGCTGCTTGTGGAGAATAACAGTAGTTTGTCTGACAGCCAGATACAGTCGATCTGGCAACAAAGTTGGACTGCAAGCCATATACAGCAATCTGTGATGCGTATCGAAGGCCGAGGGCTGGAGGTGGTGGACCAGTGGCTTGATCACCATATGAATGAGCCGTCAATGTTACTGGTCGCGGCATTGCAGCTTGCTCCTGAACAGGTTGAAGGGACTGCGGAAGCTGTAGTTGGTCTATTGCTTGGTAGTGGTACGCAGATTGCTGCTGATCTGACGCCGCTGGCTACGCTACACCGGCCAGAGCAGGCTCAGGGAATAAGCAACCAGGATTTCAACTATGCCCTTGAGCGAGCTTTTGACTGGGTTCCGATCCCAGCCAAAGCAGTACCCGGCGGCTGGTTGGTGGGTGTTGACATGATGTGGAATCAGACCATTGCCACAGGGTTGATAGCCTTGTCGAGTCCGATAAATACAGGTCAGAATCTGCACAATCTGGACAGCAGCCTGGGTTATCCGGGGCCTGCCGCGCCCTGGTTAGCCATTGCCTGTGCGACAGGGAAAAGTTCTGGCGGTGAACCACAGCTTATTGTTAGTGGCGATGGCCTTGCTGATACGCCGTTGTGGGTCACAATGGTGACGCCTGCTTCTGAATTGCAGGGTTAATGTTCTCCCTCTCAGCAAATAGTGAAGTCGCGGTAGTGAATAATAATTAATCAGAATGTGGTTTAAGGCTTATTAGTAATGGGCCTGAACGTTTTATGAATATTGTTACGATGGGAAGAAAGGATGAACGCATCGGGTGGCATATTGCGCTGGAGTGGTCGTTTCGGGGAGGCATTGGTATTAGGGGGGATTTGCTGGGGAATTTATCGCTTCGGTAGCAGAATTGGTCTGGATACTCCCCAGGCCAAAATGTATTTCTTTTTAGGGTTATGTGTCATTACCTTGCTGTTTCGTTATGGTGGGCGCGTAGTTCAGTTGTTATTCGGGCATCGTCACGAAATACATGAAAAGAGCGCTCCGTCAGCAAACGGGGGGCTTTTGACACAGATCTCGCGGAGTCATATTTCTGTTGATGAATTAAAACAGGCTCTGAGCAATCAGTATGGTCGTTTCGGGTCAAATAATGTCACCATACTGATGCTGACGGGGACAGTTGCAGATGTAGAGCGTCTGGCTCCGGGTCTCAGTAGTCAGTACTGGCAGGAGGACGGTAGTATTCTGTTGCTGTGGGGCGGCGATCCGTCCATACCGGTAGATACTGACTGGCTTACCGCGTTGCATAAACTGCGCCGCCGCCCCGTTGACGGGATGGTGTGGGTGACCTCCGCTTTTGACCGATTGCCAGTCCTGAATCAACATGAATCCGCTGCTTTATTCTCCGCCGATAACATGGACAATGTCGCACATGCTCTGAGCGAACGCGGTAAGCTGCTTGGCTGGCAGTTGCCATTGTACGTCTGGTCATTGCATACGCGGGCAGGCAATCAGACCGGGCGTATTGCGCAATCAGTCGGAAGCATACTGCCGTTCGGCTGCCAGCCGCTACAGATACGCCAGTTATTGTTGGAACTGGTTCCGAAACTGATTGACGCTGAAACAGCTTAAGGAAGATTAAGATGCCGCGTCCCTCCCTGTATGAAATGCTGTACGGTAACTTCGCCGACGGCTTGACCTGCCTCAGGTCAGCGAAGAAAACCAGGTGATTCTGTCGGTGCTGGAGCAGACGCAGCCAGGCGAGCTGCCCCATCCGGCGAGCCCGGACATCAACTGGTCATATACGGAAAACCGGAGGGGCAACCCTGTTCCGCAGCGCCAGACGGAGCAAAATCTGCAGCAACTGATTGCCGGTTATGCCCTGCTGAGACACAAATGCTGGAGATGGTCTGGTATATTCGGCGGCTGGCATACTCTTTCTTACCGATCACAATATGGAACCGTACCCGATGAGTCAATCATCCCGCTACCGTAACCACCGGTCACCATGGACACTCCGCGAACTGGTTTTTGTGGAAAAACATTATGGCAGCATGGCGACTGCGGCGATTGCCGACCAGCTCGGGCGCACGCCCACATCCGTCAGGGCGGCGGCGCGTTCGATGGGCTGTTCATCCGGGAACAAAACTTATGGTCCATGGACCGATGAAGAAAAAGAGATTGTCCGCACCCATTATGCAAAAGGGTCGGCACAGGTAATGGCGCTCCTGCCGGGCCGCACCCGACAGACGATCCAGTGGATGGCGAACAAGCTGGGTGTGACGAGCGCCAGAAGCTGGAGCCGGGAAGAAGAGCGTATTCTGGCGACGTATTATCCGGAACAGGGTGTTGCGGTTGCAGACTGTCTGCCGGGGCGCACGGCAGAAGCGGTGAAATTAAAGGCCTGCGATATGGGCATCAGATATCTGGGAGGTGAGAGCGCCGGGCAACGAATGTGGAGTGAGGAGGAGCAGAGACTCCTTATCAGAAATGACCATCTAATATTTCCGGAACTGCTGAAACTGTTCCCACACCGGAGCCGGTTGTCGGTAAAGACGGCGAGGGAGCGGCTGAGAAGAAAAAAGAAAATGGCTGTTCAGCGTTCGTCACGCTGAATCCGGCTCAACAGAGTGTGAAAAGATAACAGGCACGACAACGTGCCAGTCAGAGAACGATTTTTAAGGAAAGTGCAGCAAAATAACAGCAGCGTACTGTGCCACTACAGTAACGCTTTTCTTTCAGCTTCGCATTGCGGCATTACGTATCAGGGAGCATAACCCCCTCCGGGAAAGAGGGAAATGGTTTATATTCATTCGCATACTCACTTAATACTAAGTTGGCAGGAAGGTTATTGACAGGTCATAAAAAAATCCACGCGAGCGCGTGGATTTTGTGGATGGCATGACGGCGAAGAAAAGCTTACACGTTGAACAGGAAGTTCATCACATCGCCATCTTTCACGATGTAGTCTTTACCTTCAGCGCGCATTTTGCCGGCTTCTTTGGCACCCTGTTCGCCTTTATAGGTAATAAAGTCTTCATAGGCGATGGTCTGCGCGCGGATAAAGCCTTTTTCAAAGTCGGTGTGGATTTTACCCGCGGCCTGCGGGGCAGTGGCGCCGACGGGGATAGTCCAGGCGCGCACTTCCTTCACCCCTGCGGTGAAGTAGGTCTGCAGGTTCAGCAGCTCGTAGCCGGCGCGGATAACGCGGTTCAGGCCCGGCTCTTCGAGACCCAGCTCGGCCATAAACTCATCGCGGTCGGCATCGTCCAGCTCGGCGATATCGGACTCAACGGCGGCGCAAACGGCGACCACCACAGAACCTTCGGCGGCGGCAATTTCGCGAACTTTATCGAGATAAGGGTTGTTCTCAAAGCCGTCTTCGTTGACGTTGGCGATATACATGGTCGGCTTCAGGGTCAGGAAGCTCAGGTATTTAATTGCCGCTTTATCTTCGTCGGTCAGATTTTTCAGCGAGCGCAGCATACCGGCATTCTCAAGGTGCGGCAGACATTTTTCCAGCGCCGCCAGCTCGGCTTTCGCGTCTTTATCGCCGCCTTTGGCTTTTTTCTGCACGCGGTGGATGGCGCGCTCGCAGGTATCCAGGTCAGAGAGCGCCAGCTCGGTGTTGATCACCTCGATATCGTCAGCCGGATCCACTTTATTGTTAACGTGAATGATGTTGTCGTTTTCGAAACAGCGTACCACGTGACCGATAGCTTCGGTTTCGCGGATGTTGGTCAGGAACTGGTTGCCCAGGCCTTCACCTTTCGACGCGCCTTTAACGAGGCCGGCGATATCAACGAATTCCATCGTGGTCGGCAGAATACGCTGTGGTTTGACGATTTCAGCCAGTTTGTCCAGACGCGGATCGGGCATCGGCACGACACCGGTGTTCGGCTCAATGGTACAGAAGGGGAAGTTGGCCGCTTCAATACCCGCTTTGGTGAGCGCATTGAACAGGGTGGATTTGCCGACGTTGGGCAAACCGACGATACCGCATTTGAATCCCATGATTTAAATCACCTTAATCTTTGGATAATCAACCTGTTACAGTGAACAGATTGCAGAAAAGTAAATAGCTTCGCCTATTATACACGGTGCGTGACAAAAATTCCGCACGCCGACCGGTTATTGCGCTTTAAAAGCGTGTAAACGGTTGGTCGCCTTGGTCAGGCCATCCTTCATCCACACTTCGGTGCAGCGCGCCGCTTCGTCAACGGCCTCATCAATCAGCTTCTGCTCGCTGGCGGGCGGCTTGCCCAGCACAAAACCGACAACTTTATTTTTATCGCCCGGATGGCCGATTCCCACGCGTAAGCGGTGAAAGTTCGGGTTATTGCCCAGCTTGCTGATGATGTCTTTCAGGCCATTATGGCCGCCGTGGCCGCCGCCCAGCTTGAACTTAGCAACGCCTGGCGGTAAGTCGAGCTCATCGTGGGCGACCAGGATTTCGTCCGGGTTAATACGAAAGAAGGTCGCCATCGCGCCGACGGCTTTGCCGCTCAGGTTCATAAAGGTGGTCGGCACCAGCAGGCGGACATCCTCGCCGGCAAGGTTAATCCGCGAGGTGTAGCCGAAGAATTTGCTCTCTTCGCGCAGCGGCGCACGGTGGCGTTCCGCCAGTAAATCCACGTACCAGGCGCCAGCGTTATGTCGGGTCGCTGCGTATTCAGCGCCGGGGTTCGCCAGGCCGACAATTAATTTTATGCTCACTTTTTTATCCTGCTTGGTCGTTCTCTGGCGCGTAGTGTACTGTCTGCGCGCGCGGTTGACAAAGTTCTGCCAGCGAAGCGCGGCTGACAGAGATAATAACAGGTTTGAATAATTAGAATTTGATGTTGTTCAGAGGGTTATTTGTAAACTTTTGTTGGCAAGATGTTCGCTTCTGTGATCCTTCACGCAATCGGTATATTGCTCATTGTCTATACTACACCTATAAGATTTGGGGATATTCCCATGCAACCCAAGGTTCCGGAGGTGACATATGAAACGCAGAAACGCTTCGTTACTCGGTAATGTGCTGATGGGGTTGGGGTTGGTCGTCATGGTTGTCGGCGTTGGTTATTCTATTTTAAACCAGCTTCCGCAGCTTGACCTGCCGCAGTTTTTCGCGCACGGCGCGATCCTGAGTATCTTTGTCGGCGCTGTGCTGTGGCTGGCAGGCGCTCGCGTCGGCGGTCATGAACAGGTTAGCGACAGATACTGGTGGGTTCGTCACTACGACAAACGCTGCCGCCGCGATCAGCATCGCCACAGCTGAGTGAATTCCATACCACCAGCCGTTGTGAACGGCTGGTGCGTTTTAATGCCGTCCGTTCAGGCCGCCCGCATGTTGTTGTCTCAAATCCTCCTTATCTCTCTTCATCTTTCATCGGCACAGTCTGCCTAATACAATTCGCGTACTGAGCGCTTGACCCTGACGTAACGTCAGGCTGCAGAGTGGCGCCACTGGTCGATGAAAGGAGCAATCATGTTAATTCAGGTGGGAGAACTGGCGAAGCGCGCCGGAATGACCGTCCGTACGCTACATCATTATGAACAAACGGGATTGCTGACGCCTTCGGCCAGAAGCGCGGCGGGTTACCGGTTATATAATCTGGCGGCCGTAAAGCGGCTGCATATGATCAAAGCGCTGGCACAGGCCGGGCTGGAACTCGCCACTATCAAGGACTATCTCGACCGGGACGCTTTCTCGCTGTCCGACCTGCTGGTTAAGCAGATAACCACCCTCGACCGGCAGCTACAAACTCTCTCAACGTTGCGCCAGCGCCTGGCGCTGCTGCGTGAAGAGCTGGACAGCGGAGGCGAACCCGACCTGGAGTCCTGGCTACAAACGCTGGAGTTAATGAAAATGTACGATCGCTGGTTTAGTCAACAGGAGTTACAGGTGCTGCCGTTCGCGGAGCAGGATGAGCAGCGCAATCAGACCTGGCTGGAGCTGGTTAGCGAAGCGCAGCAGCTCATGCGCCAACGCTGCCCGGCAGACGCGCCGCAGGCAATGGCGCTGGCAACCCGCTGGATGGAGCAACTGGAGCAGGATACCGCCGGAAGGCCTGAGTTTCTGACCCGGCTGAATGAAATGCACGCCGCTGAGCCGCAGATGCGCGAGCAAACCGGAGTGACTCCGGAAACGATTGATTTTATTACCCATGCCTTTGCGGAAAGCAAGCTGGCCATCTGGGCGCGCTATCTGAATGCAGAAGAGCTGGCGTTTACGCGGCAGCACTATTTCGATCGCCTGATGGAATGGCCGGCGCTGGTGGCCGACCTGCATCGGGCCTGTCGTGAAAAGCAGGACCCGGCATCCGTGGAAGGTCAGCAGCTGGCGCAGCGCTGGCTGGGGCTATTCCAGTCATATGCGGGAACGGATCCCCATACGCAGCAGAAGTTTCGTTATGCCATGGAGCGGGAGCCGCATTTGATGAAGGGAACCTGGATGACGGCGGAGGTGCTTGGCTGGCTTCAGCAGGCGATTGGCGTGATGATGCGGCAGGCATCAGGGCCTGCCGCCGGGTAATTAAATATCCGCCAGCGCGGCGTTGCGGTCCGGGTAGAAGCTCAGACGGCCCGGAATCGGTTTAACGCCTGCCCGCGCCAGGGTACGCAGGGGCTGAAATTCCAGGTTCGACACGCGTAGCTCACAGCCTTCCGGCAGCTTCTTCACGAAACGCTGGAAGGCATCCAGTCCGCCGGCGTCCAGCACCGGCACCGCATCCCATTTCAGCACCACAATACGCATGCCTGCGACCCGCGTTTCCAGATCGGTAAACAACCCTTCCGCGGCGGCGAAAAACAGCGGACCAATGACGCGCAGCACCAGCACATCATCCGGAACCTCAACGTTGACCGGCGCCAGACGGGTCATCCGCGCGATCCGGCGCATAAACAGCAGGGAAGCCAGCACGATGCCGACACTAATCGCGATGACCATATCAAACAGTACGGTCAGCGACATGCACATCAGCATGACGATAATGTCGTCTTTTGGCGCATAGCGCAGCAGGTTAACGACCTTGTGCGCTTCGCTCATATTCCATGCCACCATCAGCAGCAGCGCCGCCATCGCGGAAAGCGGCAGCCAGGAGAGCAGAGGGGCAAGCACCAGCAGCGCCATAATCACCAGTAGCGCATGGATCACGGCGGAAACCGGCGAGGTCGCGCCAGCGCGGACGTTGGCCGCCGAGCGGGCGATGGCGGCGGTGGCAGTAATGCCGCCGAAGAACGGCGCCACGATATTGCCGAGCCCCTGGCCAATCAACTCGCTATTGGCCTTGTGTTTGGTGCCGGTCATGCCGTCCAGCACCACAGCGCACAGCAGGGACTCAATCGCCCCGAGCATGGCCATGGAAAACGCCGCCGGCAGCAGCGCCTGCAGCGAAGACCAGCTGAGGGTGAAGTCTGAACCCGGCATATCCCACGGCAGCACCAGCTGCGGCAGCAGCTGCGGAATACCGTTGCCCTGGCTGCCGTCGGCGAGAATATAGTGGAACTGAGAGCCAATGGTGGCGACGTGCCCGCCAAGCAGGTTGACCACGCCCATCACCGCGCAGCCCGCCAGCAGGGCCGGCAGGTGGCCCGGCAGACGAATCCCCAGACGCGGCCAGATAATCAGCGTGCCCAGCGTGACCACGCCGATGGCGGCATCGCCGGGATTAATGGTCGGCAGCGCCATCGCCAGCGCGCCGACTTTTTGCAGATAATGTTCAGGCACGTGCGCCATCTGCAGGCCGAGAAAATCTTTAATTTGCATGGTACCGATGGTGATACCGATCCCGGAGGTGAAGCCGAGAGTGACCGATAGCGGAATATACTCAATCAAGCGGCCAAAGCGCGCCAGGCCGAAAAGAATCAGGAAGATCCCCGACATCAAGGTGGCGACCAGCAGCCCGGCAAGTCCGAACTGCTGCGAGACTGGGTAGAGGATCACCACGAAAGCGGCGGTAGGCCCGGATACGCTGAAGCGTGACCCGCCGGTTAACGCAATGACGATCCCCGCCACCGCTGAGGTATAGAGACCGTACTGCGGCGCCACCCCGCTGCCAATTGCCAGCGCCATCGCCAGTGGGATAGCGATAATTCCGACGGTAATCCCGGCAATCACATCACGAGTAAACCGCGAAGCGGTATATTTTTCTTTCCAACAAGCGTCGATGAGGGCGCGGAAAGGCATCACATGTGAGGAAAATAATCTGTTCACAATAATGTTTCATCCATGAGCGCATCATCTGTCAACTAAATGGCAGGTGAAGGAGGCATCGGTCATTTCCACGTCATCCTTCGGGATGCCTCTGCGTTGGCTGCGTTCATTGACCCCGATCCTGTACTGCCTGTACGTTGCCGGAGATTCATTCACTTGCCGCCATGACGCATGCCGAATGATTTTGTGGAGAATAAAAGGTTTAGAGACAAAAAAACCCGCCGCAGCGGGTTTTTGTGCCGGGCTCGATTAATGTTCGAACATAGCAGAGATAGATTCTTCGTTGCTGATACGACGAATCGCTTCGGCCAGCATACCAGACAGCGTCAGGGTACGGACTTTTTCCAGCGCTTTGATTTCCGGCGTCAGCGGAATAGTATCGCAGACGACGAATTCGTCAATCACTGAGTTCTTGATGTTCTGGATAGCATTGCCGGAGAAGATCGGGTGCGTCGCGTAGGCGAATACGCGTTTAGCGCCGCGCTCTTTCAGCGCTTCAGCCGCTTTACACAGGGTGCCGCCGGTATCGATCATATCGTCAACCATTACGCAGTCGCGACCGGCGACGTCACCGATGATGTGCATCACCTGAGAAACGTTAGCGCGCGGACGGCGTTTGTCGATGATAGCCATATCGGTATCGTTCAGCAGCTTGGCGATAGCGCGAGCGCGAACTACGCCGCCGATGTCCGGAGAAACCACGATAGGGTTGTCCAGGTTCAGCTGCAGCATGTCTTCCAGCAGGATCGGGCTGCCGAATACGTTATCAACCGGAACGTCAAAGAAGCCCTGAATTTGTTCTGCGTGCAGGTCAACGGTCAGAACGCGGTCGACGCCGACGCTGGACAGGAAGTCAGCAACCACTTTCGCGGTGATAGGCACACGAGCAGAACGAACACGACGGTCCTGGCGAGCATAACCGAAGTAAGGGATAACAGCGGTGATACGACCTGCCGAAGCACGACGCAGAGCATCAACCATAACAACCAGTTCCATCAGGTTGTCGTTGGTGGGAGCACAAGTGGACTGGATGATGAAAATATCACCACCGCGTACGTTTTCATTGATTTGTACGCTGACTTCACCGTCGCTAAAACGACCTACGGCGGCGTCGCCAAGAGAAGTGTACAGGCGGTTGGCAATACGTTGTGCTAGTTCCGGGGTGGCGTTACCAGCAAAAAGCTTCATATCAGGCACGAGAAGAACCTCAGGCATGCGTCCAGTGGTGGATGAAATGGGCCAAAAACTGTGCGGGTGGGCACGATTTCATCCAGGCGGTGTATTAAAGAGCCCGATGCAACGTCTGGAACAGGGTGACGTTGTCACCGTAACTCAGTTTCCCCGGCGTTTTCGCCAAATTTGCTATAGTTTAGCAGAACTTAGCGCAGCGCCTGCTTGAGCGGAGAGATGTTAACACCTCGCGCCACGAAGCCATGCAGCCATGCCGGGGCTTTTTCAAGCACCTGACGAGCGGCGGATTCAGTGTCAAATTCAGCAAATACACATGCACCGGTGCCAGTCAGGCGCGACGGCGCATATTCTAACAGCCAGGAAAGCGCCGCATCAACCTCACGAAAACGTTTTCTTGCGATAACCTCGCAATCATTGCCGAATTTACATTTTAATAACGTATTAATTGACCTGACCGGGGTATCGCGCGGCAGTTGCGGATCGCGAAAAATGATCGGCGTTGGAATGCTGACTCCCGGATGCGCTACCAGATACCATTTTTCCTCCGGTTCGGCCGGGGTCAGAATTTCCCCAATACCTTCGGCAAAGGCCGCGTGCCCGCGAACGAACACCGGCACGTCGGCGCCCAGCTGCAGACCCAAAGCCGCCAGCTGATCTTCCGAGAGATGGCAGCCCCATAAGTGATTCAGCGCCACCAGAACGGTTGCGGCGTTGGACGAGCCGCCGCCGAGGCCGCCGCCCATCGGCAGCACCTTGTCGATGCTGATATCGGCGCCGCTGCCCGGGGGAAGCGTCCCGGCCTGCGCTGCGGCCTGCATTAATAGCCTGGCCGCGCGGATGATCAGGTTCTCTTCATCCGGCACGCCTTCAACCGGCGTCAGCAGACGCAGTTGACCGTCATCGCGCGGTTCAATCGTCAGCGTGTCGCCATAATCCAGAAACTGAAACAGCGTCTGCAGCGTGTGGTAACCGTCGGCGCGCCGCCCGGTAATGTACAAAAACAGGTTCAGCTTTGCGGGAGAGGGCCAGCGGGTCATCATTTCACAATCCAATTATCCATTTTCAGCTTGATGCGCTGGCTGCCGTCGTTAAGCTCCATATTGGCCGGCAGCGACGGTTTTGTGTCGGAGGTGTAACCGCCCCAGGTGACGTGCCAGGTCTTGCCGTTTTGCGTGTAATTCAGTTCGCGCAGGCGGTACTGGTCATCAAGCGAGTAGTCGGTGGCTTCGCCAGGCAGGCCAATAATCCACTGGCGCAGGCTATTGAGCGGAATCGGCATGCCGGTCAGCCGGCCAATCATCTCTTCGGCATCGGTCGCCGTGTAGGTCTGTCCTTTATTATCAATCAGCTGCACGTTGCCCGGCTGGGCGGTTAACGACAGCTCGGTGCTACCGAGCGGGTTAGTCAGCAGCAGGCGATAGCGGTCCTGGCCGGTTTGCTGCCAGAAGAAGCGGGCATACACCTTTTGCTCATCCGAAAGATAAGCGAAAGCGCCGCGCGTCTGAAACTGATTGAGATTGCGGACATCTTGCTGGTGCTGACGCCACTGTGGAGAATCCGGGCTTTTACCCGGCCCTTTCGGAGCATTTATCGCACAGGCGGTCAGGACGAGGCTTGCCAGCGGCAACAGGCGGAACAGTCGATTCATAATGATGACAAATCCTTGATGTCTACAGTGAAATGCGGCAAATGAGAGTAACAGCTGGCCGATTTGTGTAGCGGGTTACAATAATAACCATTAATGCTAGCGTTGCCGGGCGGTAGCGTCTACGTTCAAGTTGTCTGAAATCAAAAAATTACCGTTAATGGCTATTACAGATTAGCTATTACTCCAAAAGGGGAGCCTCTCTTTTATTGATTACGCGCATCCTGTATGATGCCTGCAGACTAACCTTAGCAACGCTGGTACTACTCCCTCACAATGACGCTTTTAGCTCTTGGCATTAACCACAAAACAGCTCCTGTAGCGCTGCGAGAACGCGTAACGTTTTCGCCGGACACGCTCGACCAGGCGCTGGAGAGCTTGCTGGCTCAGCCAATGGTGCAGGGCGGGGTGGTGCTGTCGACCTGTAACCGCACGGAACTCTACCTCAGCGTCGAAGAGCAGGATAACCTTCAGGAAGTTCTTATCCGCTGGCTGTGCGATTACCACGGCTTAAATGAAGACGATCTGCGCAAAAGCCTCTACTGGCATCAGGACAACGATGCGGTCAGCCATCTGATGCGCGTCGCCAGCGGTCTTGATTCGCTGGTGCTGGGCGAGCCGCAGATCCTCGGGCAGGTAAAAAAAGCCTTTGCGGATTCCAGCCGCGGGCATCTTAACGTCAGCGAGCTGGAGCGCATGTTCCAGAAGTCGTTCTCAGTGGCCAAACGCGTGCGTACCGAAACCGATATCGGCGCCAGCGCGGTCTCCGTGGCCTTTGCCGCCTGTACTCTGGCGCGGCAAATCTTTGAATCCCTCTCCAGCGTTACCGTGCTGCTGGTTGGCGCCGGTGAAACCATTGAGCTGGTGGCCCGCCATCTGCGCGAGCATAAGGTGCGCAAAATGGTGATTGCCAACCGCACCCGCGAGCGCGCTCAGGCGCTGGCCGATGAGGTTGGCGCGGAGGTGATCGCCCTGAGCGACATCGACGAGCGGCTTAAAGAAGCGGATATCATTATTAGTTCTACCGCCAGCCCGCTGCCGATTATCGGTAAAGGGATGGTGGAGCGTGCGCTGAAGGCGCGCCGCAACCAGCCGATGCTGCTGGTCGATATTGCCGTTCCGCGCGATGTCGAACCGGAGGTTGGCAAACTGGCGAACGCCTATCTCTACAGCGTTGACGATCTGCAAAACATCATTCAGCACAACCTGGCGCAGCGTAAAGCCGCGGCGGTGCAGGCAGAAACCATTGTTGAGCAGGAAGCCAGCGAATTTATGGCCTGGCTGCGCGCCCAGAGCGCCAGCGAGACTATCCGCGAATATCGCTCCCAGGCCGATCAGGTCCGCGAGGAGCTGACGGCTAAAGCGCTGGCGGCGCTCAATCAGGGCGGCGATGCGCAGGAAATTATGCAGGATCTGGCGCGCAAGCTGACTAACCGCCTGATCCACTCGCCAACCAAATCTCTTCAGCAGGCCGCCCGTGACGGGGATGATGAACGCCTGCATATTCTGCGCAACAGCCTCGGGCTGGAATAGCGCACCTTTCTCTCTTTTTTTAGGACAGGGTGAATTCACGCCTATGAAGCCTTCTATTGTTGCCAAACTGGAAGCCCTTTACGAACGCCATGAGGAAGTTCAGGCGCTACTCGGCGATGCCGCGACTATCGCCGATCAGGATAAGTTTCGCGCGTTATCCCGCGAATACGCGCAGCTGAGCGACGTCGCCCGCTGCTATACCGACTGGCGCCAGCTGCAGGATGATATCGAAGCCGCGCAGATGATGCTCGATGACCCGGAAATGCGCGAAATGGCGCAGGAAGAGCTGCGCGAAGCGAAAGAGAAGGGTGAACAGATGGAGCAGCAGCTGCAGGTTCTGCTGCTGCCTAAAGACCCGGACGACGAGCGTAACGCGTTTGTTGAAGTTCGCGCCGGTACCGGCGGCGATGAAGCGGCGCTGTTCGCGGGCGATCTGTTCCGTATGTACAGCCGTTACGCGGAATCGCGCCGCTGGCGCGTGGAAATCATGAGCGCCAACGAAGGCGAGCACGGCGGCTTTAAAGAAGTGATCGCCAAAATCAGCGGCGACGGCGTTTATGGTCGGCTGAAGTTCGAATCCGGCGGCCATCGCGTACAGCGCGTACCGGCCACCGAATCCCAGGGGCGTATTCATACCTCCGCCTGCACCGTGGCGGTGATGCCGGAGTTGCCGGAAGCCGAAATGCCGGACATCAACCCGAGCGATCTGCGCATCGATACCTTCCGTTCCTCCGGCGCGGGCGGTCAGCACGTTAACACCACCGACTCGGCGATCCGTATTACTCACCTGCCGACCGGCATTGTCGTCGAGTGTCAGGACGAACGTTCTCAGCACAAAAACAAAGCGAAAGCGCTGTCGGTGCTTGGCGCGCGCATCCGCGCCGCCGAAGTCTCCAGGCGCCAGCAGGCGGAAGCTTCCGAGCGTCGTAACCTGCTGGGCAGCGGCGATCGCAGCGATCGTAACCGCACCTATAACTTTCCGCAGGGCCGCGTGACCGATCACCGCATCAACCTGACGCTCTACCGTCTGGACGAAGCGATGGAAGGTAAACTGGATATGCTGATTGAGCCGATCGTTCAGGAATATCAGGCCGATCAGCTGGCCGCCCTTTCCGAGCAGGAATGATGACTTTTCAGCAGTGGCTGATCCAGGCTATCGCCCGCCTGAGCCAAAGTGAAAGCCCGCGCCGGGATGCCGAAATCCTGCTGGGTCACGTGACCGGCAGAGCGCGAACCTATATTCTCGCCTTTGGCGAAACGGCGCTGACCGCGGCGCAGGCCGCAGAGCTGGAAACGCTACTCAGCCGTCGCGCCAGCGGCGAACCGGTAGCTCACCTGGTGGGCCAGCGCGAATTCTGGTCGCTGCCGCTGTTCGTCTCTCCCGCGACGCTGATTCCGCGTCCGGATACCGAGTGCCTGGTTGAACAGGCGCTGGCGCGCTTACCCGGTGAGCCGTGCCGCATTCTCGATCTCGGCACCGGCACCGGCGCGATCGCTCTGGCGCTGGCCAGCGAACGCCCGGACTGCCGCGTCACCGCCGTCGACGTGATGCCCGATGCGGTCGCGCTGGCCGCGCGCAACGTTGAACATCTCGCTATGCCTAACGTTAGCGTGCTGCAAAGCGACTGGTTTAGCGCGCTCGCCGGGCAGCAGTTCGACATCATCGTCAGCAATCCGCCCTATATCGACGAAACTGACCCGCATCTGGCGCAGGGCGATGTCCGCTTTGAGCCGAAAACGGCGCTGGTCGCCGCCGATGGCGGTCTGGCCGATCTGGCGCATATCATCCGCGAAGGCCGCCGCTATCTTGCTGCCGGCGGCGTGATGCTGCTGGAACATGGCTGGACGCAGGGCCTGGCGGTGCGGGAGCTCTTTCGCGAGGCGGGTTATGGTAATATTGCCACCTGCCGCGATTATGGAGACAACGAGCGCCTGACGCTCGGGCATTATCAGGGAGAGGTATGAATCTGTTTAACGCGGTACTGTATTTGCATATCGCCTGCGTAGTGGTCTCGGTCAGCCTGTTCGTGCTGCGCTACTGGTGGAGCTGGAGCGGGAACCGCCTGCTCGACCAGCGCTGGGTCCGCATTGCGCCGCACTGTAGCGATACGCTGCTGTTTCTCAGCGGCGCGGGATTAATGGCAATAACGCACTATCTGCCGTTTACCGAAGAGGGTACATGGCTGACTGAGAAGCTGTTTGGCGTTATCATTTATATCGCATTGGGATTTATCGCGCTGGGCCGTCGTCGCTCGCGCAGTCAGCAGAGCCGGTTTGTCGCCTTTCTGCTGGCCCTGGTGGTGTTGTTTATCATTATTCAACTCGCCATCACAAGAATACCGTTATTGGGGTAAGGCATGAGGTCGTTAGCTGATTTCGAATTTAATAAAGCGCCGTTATGTGACGGCATGGTCCTCATTTCTGAATTAATCCGCGACGATTTTCCGACGCACTATGTGCAGGATGAGCTGGAGCGGCTGCTGGCCCTGGCGCAGGAGGAGATTGCCTCTTCCTGGGACCAGGAACGTCAGATAGAGCGTCTGCTGGAGCTGTTCTATCACGACTGGGGCTTCAGCGATTCACGCGGCGTTTACCGTCTGTCCGATGTGCTCTGGCTTGATAAGGTCCTCAACAACCGTCAGGGTAGCGCGGTGTCGTTAGGCGCAATCCTGCTGTGGATCGCTCAGCGTCTGGCGCTGCCGGTGGTTCCGGTTATTTTCCCGACCCAGATGCTGCTGCGCGCCGATCCGCAAGAGAGCGAAGAGATGTGGCTCATTAATCCGTTTAACGGCGAAACGCTGAACGAGCATATGCTGGAAGTGTGGCTGAAGGGTAATATTAGCCCGGTCGCCGAGCTGTTTAACGAAGATCTCGACGAAGCCGATAACGCGGAAGTGATCCGTAAGCTGCTCGACACCCTGAAATCGGCGCTGATGGAAGAGCGGCAGATGGAGCTGGCGTTACGCACCAGCGAAGCGCTGCTGCAGTTCAACCCGGAAGATCCGTACGAAATTCGCGATCGCGGGCTGATATACGCCCAGCTCGATTGCGATCACGTGGCGTTGCAGGACCTCAGTTACTTCGTTGAACAGTGCCCGGAGGATCCCATTAGCGAGATGATCCGCGCGCAGATCAACACCATTTCGCACAAACAAATTACTTTGCATTAAAGCCAATCCCAGCAGGCGCTCCTGGCGCAGCCAGTTTGGACACGGACAGCGCTTCGATCCCGGAGCGTACACGTAGTACGTGAGGATTGACTCGCGACGCTCGCCCTCCGGGCCGCCCTGAAGGGCGTTCAAAATACTTTCGTATTTTGTCGAGCACTGCCCAGGTCCAAAATGGCAAGCAAAATAGTCCTGATTGGATAGGCTTTAGTCTGAAACCATTCCGGTTACACCCTGATAAGGCGAACTTATGAAACAAAAAGTGGTTAGCATTGGTGATATCAACGTAGCAAACGACCTGCCATTCGTGCTGTTTGGTGGCATGAACGTGCTCGAATCCCGCGACCTTGCGATGCGTATCTGCGAACACTACGTGACCGTCACGCAGAAGCTGGGTATTCCTTACGTGTTTAAAGCCTCTTTTGATAAAGCTAACCGTTCTTCCATCCACTCCTATCGCGGGCCGGGGCTGGAAGAAGGGATGAAGATTTTTCAGGAGCTGAAGCAGACTTTCGGCGTGAAAATCATCACCGACGTTCACGAAGCCAGCCAGGCTCAGCCGGTGGCTGACGTGGTTGACGTTATTCAGTTGCCAGCGTTCCTCGCCCGCCAGACCGACCTGGTTGAAGCGATGGCGAAAACTGGCGCGGTGATCAACGTGAAAAAACCGCAGTTCGTGAGCCCGGGCCAGATGGGCAATATCGTCGATAAGTTCATCGAAGGCGGCAATGACAAAGTCATTCTTTGCGATCGCGGCGCGAACTTCGGCTACGATAACCTGGTGGTCGACATGCTGGGCTTCGGGGTGATGAAAAAAGCCTCCAATAACTCACCGGTTATCTTCGACGTTACCCACGCTCTGCAGTGCCGCGACCCGTTTGGCGCCGCGTCCGGCGGACGCCGCGCGCAGGTTGCCGAGTTGGCGCGCGCCGGGATGGCGGTGGGTATCGCTGGCCTGTTTATTGAAGCGCACCCGGATCCGGAACACGCGAAATGCGACGGTCCGTCCGCGCTGCCGCTGGATAAACTGGAGCCGTTCCTCAAGCAGATGAAAGCCATCGACGATCTGGTCAAAGGTTTTGATGAGCTGGATACCAGCAAGTAACCGCGCCTGAAATGACAAAAGCCTGCCCGTTGCAAAACCGGCAGGCTTTTTTTATCTCCCCGGCAGAGGTATACGCCGCCGGGGGGAGGCTCAGGCAAAAATGGTCATCAGGTAGGCGGCGAACAGCGCCAGGTGCGCCGCGCCGTTCAGCACGTTGGTGCGCCCGGTAGAGAACGAAATCTGGCACAGCAGCAGGGAGGCAACCATCACCACCATTTCCGGCGCGCCAAGGCCAAAGCGCAGTTCATTGCCGGTGAGGAAGGCGATAAGCGTTACTACCGGCACCGTCAGAGAAATAGTGGCCAGCACGGAGCCGAAGAACAGGTTCATCGCCCGCTGGACCTGATTGTTCAATACCGCTTTCAGCGCGCCAAGGCCTTCCGGAGAGAGGATCAGCAGCGCGACCAGGAAACCGGTAAAGGCCACGGGGGCGTTCATGCTGGTCAGCAACGTCTCAAGCGGATTAGCGTTCATTTTGGTTACGGCGATTACCGCAACCAGGTGTACCAGCAGCCAGGCGGTATGCCACTTGCTGCTATGCGCCGACGGTTTTCCGTGGTGCGGGTCATCGTCGTCGCCGTCATCTTCATGCTCGTAAACAAACAGGCTCTGGTGTGTTTTAGTTTGAATTAGCAGGAACACGCCGTACATGGCGGCGGAAATCAGCGCAACCAGCAGCGCCTGGCCGGTGGTGAAGTTAGCCCCGGGCAGCGCCATCGGGAAGACCAGCACGATAATCGCCAGTGGAAAAAGGGCGATCAGGTACTGTTTAAGGCCGAACAGATTCATATACTGGGTGGCGAATTTGCGCCCGCCCAACAATAAAGAAAAACCTACCAACCCGCCGGTGACAATCATGATGATTGAATAAAGCGTATCTCGCATCAGGGTCGGCGCGGCGTCGCCGGTGGCCATTAATGCGGAAATCAGGCTGACTTCGAGTATAACCACTGAAAGGCTTAAAATTAATGAGCCGTAGGGTTCGCCAAGGCGGTGCGCCAGAACGTCGGCGTGGCGAACAACGCTGAACGCGCTGCTCAGAATCCCGACCAGCGCCAGGATATTAATGGCAACGACCACTGGCAGTGACTGGCTGCTTCCCCAGAAAAACAGCACCGCCAGCGCCAGAACCGGAAAGGCGAGAGTGGTCTCCTTGTGGCGGGTTTTCACCGCCTCATGTGCATCGGTCATGAATTATCTCCAGGTATGCAGGTGTTATAATTATAGATACTGTAAGTTAATAAAATAACAGACATTGCGCGGACTATTTTGTTTTTTTACTTAAATTTACTACTCTGGCTCTATAAAAGTGGTAGATTGCCATAAAATGCGGTTACTATTTTTTTGTATTTATTATTCAGATAATTACTAAAACATCTTTCTCATTTATCTGTCGCCTTGCCAGCCGATTGAACCTCTACCAGACTCACTATTCACCCTTAAACCGGAGGTTGCCATGCCCTATAGCAACAAAAGTGAATTGCCCGACAGCGTTCAGCACGTTCTCCCCGCGCATGCCCAGGAGATTTACAAGGAAGCCTTTAACAGCGCCTGGGAACAGTATAAGCATAAAGAAGACCGACGCGATGACGCCACCCGTGAAGAGACGGCGCACAAAGTCGCCTGGGCGGCGGTGAAAAATGAGTACCAAAAAGGCGATGATGATAAGTGGCATAAGAAGAAGTAATCGCTCATGATACGCTCTCTGCTGCCTGAACCCTTGCCCGCGGCTCGTTCATTGCTTATTGTCGAATAAAGCTGGATAATAATTCGGCAATACTTCACGGATGGCACCAGATCATCGCCGGGAAGCGGGCAGTGGCGGAGGTAGTAGAAAGTGTTAACTCGTGATTTCTTACTGAATGCGGATTGTAAAACAGCGTTTGGCGCTATTGAGGAATCGCTTCTTTGGTCGGCAGAGCAGCGGGCGGCCTCTTTAGCGGCGACCCTGGCCTGTCGTCCGGACGATGGCTCGGTGTGGATCTTTGGCTACGGTTCGCTGATGTGGAACCCGGCGCTGGAGTATCGTGAATCCTGTACCGGTACCCTACCGGGCTGGCACCGCGCGTTTTGCCTGAGGCTCACCGCCGGGCGCGGTAGCGCAACTCAGCCTGGCCGTATGCTGGCGTTAAAAGAGGGCGGGCGTACCACCGGCGTCGCCTATCGCTTGCCTGATGAAACCCTGGAAGAAGAGCTGACCCTGCTGTGGAAGCGGGAGATGATCACCGGCTGCTACCTGCCGACCTGGTGCAAGCTGGATCTGGACGATGGCCGCACCGTCAACGCATTAGTTTTTATTATGGACCCGCGCCATCCGCTGTTTGAAGCCGATACCAGCGCGCAGGTCATTGCGCCGCTAATTGCACGCGCCAGCGGGCCGCTTGGCACCAACGCTCAGTATCTGTTCTCGCTCGATCAAGAGCTGCGGAAGCTCGGTATGCATGATGCCTGCCTCGACGATTTAGTCGGCAAGGTGCGTCATCTGCTAGGGGAAAGCAGCCAGCCCGGGCTGGCTTAAGAGTAGATCGCCCGGGTTTCCCCGGGCGTTTGCTATCAGGCGGGAACGTAGCTTATCGAGTGCTCCAGCGACTGGCTGTGGCTGTCGATAAGAACGTTCCAGGTGCCGCTGTAAGGCACGGTCAGATACGCGCTATCTCTGTCCTGTACGCTCAGAATATCCGCATGACTATCGCCAGGCACTTTGGCGCTCATCAGGTGAATGTGGCAGCGTTCGGAACAACGTACCACCAACGTATCACCGCCAAACAACGTTAAACTTGCTTTTACCATTGCCATTTAATCTTAACCCCGTTTCTGTCTACAGCATCCTGCCAGCCCATTAATCCGCGTGATATTGTTCACACTTTGCTCTGTGCATAACACCAAAGGGGAGGGAGGCGGATGCTGATTTTGATCAAAAAAAAGAATAAAGATTAAACAAAAATGACGTTGTTCCTGAAAGCTTTCAGCTGGCGTTGTTTTCGGTTAACAAACGCCGCCAGCTTAATATTTAATCCCGTTGAATGGTGGATTTTTAGAAGGTCAGGACTTTATCCGCCGCCAGCGTCCACTGCGCCAGCTCGACGAGGGTGCCAATCTCCACGCCATCAATCAGCGGCAGCGCGCCGACTCCCCGGCCATCGGCGCAGGTTTTACACAGCTTCACCGGCACGTTTTGCGCGGTGAGGATCTCCAGCATCTGCTGAATGTTGTAGCCTTCCGCAGGCTTCTGGCCGCGCAGGCCGGCGGTCACCGCATCGGACATTAAAAACAGCTTCAGTTCGAGGTCTGCCTGCTGCTCGCGCAGGGCGATAGCCAGGCGCAGGCTATTAAACAGGGATTCACTGCCGTAGGCGGCACCGTTCGCGATAATCACAATACGTTGCATAAGGACTCCTTCTATAAGGCACGGTTATTGCTTGGCTGAAGTATAAAGCGTTAAGCCGGGAGAGGGGTATGAATAATATGGCGAGCAATCCGCCAGAGGTGGTCGACTGGTTTGCGCGCGCGCGTCGCTTACAGAAGCAGCAGCTGCACCAGCTGGCGCAGCAGGGGGCGCTGGCAGGACAGATAAGCGCGCTGGTGCATATGCTGCAGTGCGAGCGCGGCGCGTCAAATATCTGGCTGTGCTCGGGCGGTAGACTGTATGCGGCGGAGTGCCGGGCGGGCGCGGCGCTGGTCGATGAGCAGATCACGCGGTTTTATGCGGCACTGGAGCCTGCACGCGATGCCGCCAGCAGCGCGCTATGTTGGCGCATTGCCTGCGCGGTGTGGTATCTGCCCCAGCTTGCGGCGCTGCGTAAACGCGTGCGTGACCGGGAGATTGCCGCCGAAGAGGCCACCGGGCAGTTTAGCCGCATTATCCGCCACCTGTTGAATATCATTCCGCAGCTAAACGACAGCATCGACGATCCGCAAATCGCCGGACGCATGGTTGCGCTTTACAGCTTTATGCAGGGAAAAGAGCTGGCCGGTCAGGAGCGCGCGCTGGGCGCGCTGGGCTTTGCCCGCGGGCAGTTCAGCGACGATCTGCGTCAGCAGCTGGTGGACCGCATCGACGGCCAGCAGCCCTGTTTCGACAGTTTTCAGGCCCTGGCCCAACCGCCGCAAACCGCCCTGTTCGCTGAACAGTGCCAGGCCAGCCTGGAGATTGAACAGCTACGGCGGATTGCCTGCACCCGTCAGCCGCCGGCGGACGAGGGAGAAACGGCGCTGCGCTGGTTTTGCGCTCAGACTCAGCGCCTCGAACAGCTGCGCGGCGTGGAAGAGCTGCTGATCGCTGATTTGCTTAATGCGGCGGACGCGCTGCTCGAGGGCGAAGCGCCGGAGGCTCAGCTGCCGCCCGCTGACTGGCAGGAGGAGAGTATTGCCCTGCGGCTGGATAAGCAGCTGTTGCCGCTGGTGCGCCAGCAGGCCCATGAGCTGCAGCAGCTCTCCGGCCAGCTTGCATCATTAAAAGATGCGCTTGAAGAGCGCAAGCTCATTGAAAAGGCCAAAAGCGTGCTGATGACCCACCAGGGAATGCAGGAGGAGCAGGCCTGGCAGGCGCTGCGTAAAATGGCGATGGACAAGAATCAGCGCATGGTTGAGATAGCCCGCGCGCTGCTGACGGTGAAGTCGCTATGGCGCGTAACCCCAAAGGAGTAGATGCACAATCAGCGGGCATTTATTGCCAGCCGACGGTGCATTTTTCGCTTTAAACGCGCCCGGGTAGTGAGCCAGGGCGCGTGAAATGGACTTCTGCAAAACTGGCATTAGCTTTGCATTAGATAAAATGAGTGAATAAAAGGTTTTGGGCAGCGCGCCAATGGCGGCGCGTATGTCCAGGGATAAAGGCGTCCAGCGGTGCGTAAGCACCGCCGGGCGCTTTTTTTTTGCGCGTTTCTGGAGTGGTTATGGGCGATAAGTTTTCGATTTCACGGCGGCGTTTATTACAGGCGGGGGCGGCGCTGGGCGGCGCGATGCTGCTCCCCGGCCTAATGCAGGCGGCGTGGGCGGCAGGGTCGGATAAACCAGAACAGACCACCGTGCGGGTGGGGTTTATTCCGCTAACCGACTGCGCTCCCTTAGCCATTGCCTCCCTGAAGGGGTTTGATAAAAAGCACGGTATTACCCTCGTGCCGAGCAAAGAGGCCAGCTGGGCGGCGGTGCGCGACAAGCTGGTCGCCGGAGAGCTCGATGCGGCGCACATTTTGTACGGCATGCTCTACGGCCTCGAGCTGGGTATCGCCAGTAAACCGCAGGCGATGGCCAACCTGATGACCCTTAACCGCAACGGCCAGGCGATTACGCTCTCCAGCGAGCTGCAGGAACAGGGTGTCACCGACCTGAGCGGACTAAAAAAACGGATCGGCCAGCAAGCGCCGGGCAGCTACACCTTCGCCCACACCTTTCCCACTGGTACCCACGCGATGTGGCTTTACTACTGGCTGGCGAGCGGCGGAATTAATCCCTTTGAGGATGTGCGCACCGTGGTAGTGCCGCCGCCGCAAATGGTGATGAACATGCGTATCGGCAATATGAGCGGCTTTTGCGTCGGCGAGCCGTGGAACGCGCGCGCCATTAACGATCGTATCGGCTTCACCGC